>Ga0233437_1001855_pt1 | contig 35577 bp, 34 predicted proteins | sample SI_122_August201_FD_182714 | JGI IMG/M metagenome (GOLD analysis project Ga0233437, IMG submission 182714) | Seawater microbial communities from Saanich Inlet, British Columbia, Canada - SI_122_August2016_200_MG | ecosystem: Environmental > Aquatic > Marine > Inlet | place: Canada: British... | reverse complement strand
CGCTCACAGCCTTCCATACAGCAGAGACAACGTCGCCCTCTGTCCCCCAGTATGTGGAAAAGCGCTTCTCCATAACCATGGAGGATGTTCGACTGGTGGGGGTATTCGATCGTATCGACATCCTAGACGGCGAAGGTACGATCATTGATTACAAAACTTCGGACGTTCAAACAACAGAGCAAGCCGTTCGCCGCACCAAGTCAAGCGGTCAGTTGGCGTTGTATGCGTTGGCCTATCAGCAACTGTTCGGTGACTTGCCTAGGGCGTTAGAGCTTCGCTTCTTGACGCCAGAGGTGATCATCGGCAGCACAGTACCGTCTGAGAAAATGCTAAAGAGCGCACAAAATGACATCCACGCCGCGGCCGCAGGCATACGCTTGGGCAACTTCCCCGGCGAACCTACCTATCGAGCGTGTCAGTACTGTGCCTATGCCGCTATTTGTCCAGATCGAAAATCCTAGGACTCGGCCTCACTGGCGGTCGCCTCAGCTGAGTCATCGGCAAGAAGCGAATCGACCGTCACAATATGGTCAGCCCACAGAGATTCAATATCATAAAACGCACGCGCATCTTTGTGGAAGATATGCACAATCATGTCGCCATAGTCCATGACTACCCAACGTCGTTCACTCAATCCTTCACGATGTCGTGCCTTGATCGGGAAACTCTTCATGAAGTGCGAGGCAATCGCCTTCATATGCACGGAGTTGTCAGCTTCGCCGATGACAAAGTAGCTCGTCGGTATCGACACATCTGAGAGGTCGATGACGACGACGTTTTCACCCTTCCTGTCTTCAATAATCTCGATCGCTTTGCGGACCAATGCAATTTCTTCGTTCACTCAATCTCCAATCCTGCTCCAGCGATGAACACGATATCCGTGCCTGCTGGAATAAAGTCACTCAAGGCTTCGTAATGGGATGCAAACGTCTCGGGGAATACGATTTGCGCTCCACTGGGAAGCGCGTCCCGTAGCACCCATGCTTTCGATTCGTCAGAAAGCACGATGACATAGCTCGTTTCATAGTCAAATGCATCGGCATTTCCGATGCCCGTCACTTGGAACCCTCTTGCGCTCAGGTAATCGGCCGTTCGACGCGCCATCAGGCGGACGCCGTTCCCATTAAATACAGCCACCTTCACGTCACTGGGGGTAAGTAGCTCAAGACCCTTCAACAATGCGGCAACAAGGCGTTCCGTTCCCACAACGTTGGGCTGAGTGTATGATACGCCGTCGATCTCCACAATCTCTCCAACAAGCTGGTTTGCTCGTACATTACCCTGAGGGACATCATGCAGAACCAGAGCCACCTCTTGAAGGTCGGCCAACGAAAGGTTGGTTTCCAAGGAAAGCGCTGAATCGCGAACCGTGCTTCGTAGTGATCGCAAAGCGGATGCTGCGATGCCTTGATCCAACAACGCGCGGAGGAACGCCTGTTGGCGTTTGAGGAGCCCCATATCCCCGGGCTCGGAAGGGGCACTTGCAAAGACGATGACTTCAGATTCATTAAACACCTGATCGCCTGCACGAATCTCCACACGCAGTGGTGGTTCTGCTGTTGAGTCCATGTACACAGCAGACTCGTCAAGGGCAATCGTCAATCCTTCTAGCGAACCAATCCATAATTCAAGTATTTCATGTGAAGTCGCTATATAGAAGGGAATGTCCAATCCGATCAGTGTTCCAATCGCTTCTGCAGCTGCGGCCAAGCCCACCGTCTCACAAACAGTGGCGACGGTTTCAAAAGCGCCTGATGCATCTCGCAGTCTCAGATTGGAGGGGAATGAGAACAACACCGCGTCCTCTTTGGAGAAACTAATGAGAGAGACAAGATCCACAACTTGGGAGGCGTCCCGCGCCACGAGCAGCACATTAACGCGGTTCCCCTCTTCGAAAAGCCTGTCCACATTGCGTTGCGTGAGCATAAACCAGATAACCACGGCCGCCGCCAAAGCCAAGGCAATTCCAGCATAGATGAAAACCTGTTTGCGAACCGTATTTCCCCTCATTATCCCCCCTACGCTCGACGCTATCACAGGCATCGAAGAATGTCAAACAATGTCCCAACCGGCGCGCATGTTTGGGATCAGTTGACGGGTTCTGCTACACGAGTATCCTTTGCTCGATATGGAGCAGCAAGGCGACGCGACGAGGATCGATCCATGGGTGAGTCTGGCAACCCAGGCAATTCACACCTACGTTCTGACAGGCAAACCACTGCCTGTCCCCAAACCCATACCGCCGGAGTGGATTGCCAAAGCGGCCGTATTCGTTTCCATCAAGAAGGCTGGAAAGCTGCGCGGATGCATCGGCACGTTCTCTCCGACTCAAGAGACGCAGGCACAGGAAATCATCGCCAATGCAATCAAGGCCGCGTCAGAAGATCCACGTTTCCCTCCCGTCAGCGAGGCAGAACTGGACAATCTCGTTCTCTCTATCGATGTGCTTTCCGAGCCTGAGGCCTGCACAGAAGATCAGCTGGATCCTTCACGCTTCGGTGTGATTGTTCAAAACGGGTGGCGACGTGGACTCCTTTTGCCAGATCTTGAGGGTGTGGAGTCTGTTGAAGATCAAGTGGCCATTGCTAGAAGAAAGGCGCGTATTGCACCAGAGGAACCCGCCGACCTTTTTAGATTCATTGTCGAGAGACATACCTAGTATGCCTGTCATTCGTGTTTCTATTCAGACCTTCGGTTGCCGAGTCAATCAGTACGAGTCTGAAATGATGAGGGATCTCCTCACTTCAACGTATGAGATGACGAATGAGTCCCCAGACATCATACTCCTCAATGCATGTACTGTGACAGCGCTTGCTGAGCGCAAGGCAAGACAGGCCGCACGAAGGCTGCGCCGTGAAAACCCTGAGGCACGCATCATCCTCATCGGATGCTTGGCCGATGCTGTGGATCAAGGCACAACTCGATTTGCTGACGCCGATCTTCTCGTAGGCAACAGCTGGAAGTCACGTATACATCACGTGGTCGAACGCGCTTTGTCTGGTGCTTGTGGAGCAATGCCTTCCTCTTCGATCGATGAGCTATCCGTGGAAAGGACTCGCGGGCCTCGTCATCGAATCCGCGCATTCTTGAAGATCCAAGATGGCTGCAGCCACGCCTGCACTTACTGCCGCACCACACAAGTGCGCGGGAACCCGCGCAGCAAGTCGATCGAGGCTGCAAGCGCCGAGGCCGCGAAGCTCATCTCAGCTGGCTTTCCGGAAATCGTTCTGACGGGAATCGATTTGGCTCAATACGCGCCAGATCATGGAGAGCTAGCCGACGCAGTCGTGGACATTGCCTCACTCAAAGGATTGCTTCGCCTTCGGATGGCATCTATTAATCCTTCGGGCATGACGTCTCAACTCATCGAAGCCTGTGCCTCCATCGACACCGTGTGCCCTCACTTTCACATTCCGCTGCAAAGTGGAGACAACCATATCCTGGAGGTCATGAAACGCGGATACGATGCGACAGTTTACCTACAGACTATCGACCGTATCCGATCGCGAATTCCCAACGCCACCTTCGGTACAGACATTATTGTCGGATTCCCAGGAGAGAATGATGCCGCCTTCGCCAGAACTCTGGCTATCCTGGATGCCGTCGGCTACATCAACGTACACGCCTTTAGATATTCCCAGCGACGAGGCACTGAGGCCGCTGGGTTCGTCGATCAGGTGCCCCCTGAAATCAAGAGGCAACGATCCGAAGTTCTAATCGCGCATTGGCTTGCCGGACTCGCATCTGTGCTTGACAAGCGGATCAATACGACACAAGATGTCCTCGTTGAAGATCACCGAGACACTGTCTGGCGCGGGTACACAAACGATTATCTCTATGTGAAGTTCTCCTCCGATCGGCAGATTCCTATTGGCTCAATACTCCCTGTTCATATCACGGGTCGAACAGGCGCAACACTGGAAGGGGTTGAGGATCATCGAATCAACACAAATTGAGATGCAAATGAGAGACGACACCGAAGCGACTGCGTTGTTTGGGCAGTACAACAAGAACCTGAAGGAGATCGAAAACGCATTCGAGGCACAGATCATTGCTCGAGGGGACGTCATCCGAATTGAGGGCGACCTTGCAGAAGTAGAGCTCGTTCGATCCCTGTTTGAGAAGTTGATGGATCTCGTTCAGGGCAAGCATTATCCGTCGACGAATGACATCAAGTATCTCATTGCCCAAATCAAGGCAGGCGTTGGCGTCGATGGTGTGCTTTCTGATGTCGTCCGTGTGACGCATTGGGGAGAAGAGATCCGCGCAAAGACAGTGGGGCAGCATAAATACACACAAGCAGTCCGCCAAGACGACATCACATTCTGCATCGGTCCCGCAGGAACAGGGAAGACCTACTTGGCTGTTGCAATGGCCATTGATTATCTCAAGAAAGAGAAGGTCAAACGCATCATCCTGACGCGTCCAGCAGTCGAGGCAGGCGAAGAGCTGGGCTTCCTTCCTGGGGACATCCAGGCGAAGGTCAGTCCGTACTTGCGACCGCTCTACGATGCCATCTATGACATGATTCCCGTGCCTGAATTTGAGAAGCTCGTCGAACATGGGCGTATTGAAATGGCACCACTAGCATTCATGCGAGGACGCACCCTCAACAATTGCTTCGTGATTCTGGATGAGGCACAAAACACAACTTCGATGCAGATGAAGATGTTCCTCACGCGACTGGGCTTCCACTCCAAGGCGATCATCACTGGAGACGTCACACAAGTGGATCTAGAGAACCATCAATCCGGCCTGATCGCCGTGCAAAGCGTTCTGAACGACATCAAGGGCATTTCATTCGTTCGTCTCAACAAAGCAGATGTCGTCCGTCATTCTCTTGTTGCGGACATCATTCAGGCTTACGAGACCGCTTCACTCCATCAAGAAGATAGGGTCTAGGGTCCCTCCTTAAGCAGTCATTCGCACTTTGCCCTCAAAATGGATTGTGCTACGCTAGAGCCAGGCACTGCCGTGCAGCTAGTTCAAAGGGGGGCCTATGCGACGACGGACAATCATCTTGACTGCCCTCTCTTTGTTGTTGCTGCTAGCCACGATCTCCACGCTGGCTCCTGATAGCCGCCAGCTCACCGTGGTGATCAATGAAGTGTGCTGGTCGGGGAGCGTTGCAGATCACACATCGGAATGGATTGAGCTATTCAACACAACAGACGCATCCATTGATCTGGAAGGATGGCTTCTTGTTTCCTCAGATGGTGCCCCTTTCATTCGCCTACGTGGTGTGCTGGCTCCTCACACAAAGACGGATCCAACATCAGGCTATTACTTGCTCGAGCGAGGATCTGATGAAAGTGTTCCATCAGTTTCTGCAGATCTCGTTTACCAGGGAGCTTTGACGAATTCCGGTGAAGTACTGACGCTGTCTGACGATAATGGTCGAATCATCGACACAGCAAACATCGTCTGGTCCGAAGAATCGGGGCGGACGTGGCCAGCAGGGAGCGATGACAGCGGGAACGCGCCTTTTACGTCGATGGAGAGAGTTCAGTTCCAATCGGTCGATTCTCCCGAGAACTGGGCAAGCAGCATCTCCTCTCTCGACGAAGATAACCCGCAGGTTTTATTCGGCACTCCCAAGGAAGAGAATTCGGTCTATAATGCCCTTCCGATCGCACAAGTCATCATTACTCCGCGAATTCCTCATCCGGGCCAGCCCGCGCAATTCAGCGCCGCGGGATCGGACGATGCCAATGATCCCATTGAATCCTATGCTTGGCAATTTGGCGATGGAACGACCGCTGCAGGCGCTGTCGTATCCCATACCTATTCAGAGGCCGGTCAGTACATACTTACATTGTTGCTAACAGATTCCAAGGGCGGCCAAACGCGCGTGCGATACAACGTAGATGTGGCCCTCACGACGCCGCCAATCGCCGATTTCAGCCTGATTCTCAAGCCTGATCAATCGATCGCCCGCGCAGCTTCGCTGCTGACATTCCAAGATGAATCAAGCGACGCTGACTCGGAACTTGTGTCTTGGCACTGGACGTTCGGCGATGGCAATGAAGGTTCAGGTTACCACGCCGTTCATAGCTACAGCACCTTCGGTGACTACATCGTCGGTTTGGCAGTAACAGACACACAAGGCGAGGTTGGGATTCAAACCCAATCTGTGTCGATTGCTGGCCAGTTGCCGATCCCTGTGTTGTCGTTCTCTCCAGAATCTCCAAATGAAGGGCAGGCCGTGACATTTGATGCCAGTGAATCGTTTGATCCGGATGGCGTAATCGTCACCTACCAATGGGATTTCGACGGCGATGGCGTCTTCGACGCGCAGGGCCCAGAGCAATCCGCAAGCTACACGTATCGATCCGGCGGTCAATTCACTCCGCAGCTTACTGTTCTCGATAACCAATCCGAAACAATGTCGCGAAAAGGATCCGTCGAAGTCAATGCGGCGCCTGTTGCACAATTCCAGATTTCGAGCTTTGTGCCAAACGAGCTTGAGGTCGTTGTCTACTCCGACCTCTCTCATGACAGTGAGGGCCCCATCGTAGCATGGGATTGGGATTTTGGGGACGGAACTCGCTCCAACAGAGACTCGCCCAGCCATATCTATCAGCAAGATGGAACGATGGTTGTCACACTCACTGTGACGGATAGCGGCGGTGCCACAGCTACAGCCACAGCCAGCCTCACCATAGGCAATCTCCCACCAGCCGCTGTACTGACGGTGGCCAATTCATCGCTTCCAACAGGCAGCAGGTTCTCATTCGATGCATCTGATTCATCGGATCCAAGCCCTGAAGGAGTTCTGGCACGATACGAGTGGAGCTTTGATGGGGGAGACAGTTTCGAGCTTGAAACTTCACTGCCAGCGTTGTCACATGCCTTCGGAGATGATGGGCAAAATACAGTTCTAGTACGCGTCACCGATTCGCAAGGGGCGAGTGGAATTTCAGATCCCCTCGTCGTGACTGTCACCAACCGCGCGCCTACTGTTTCTCGCGTTACGTGGGCACCGAGTGCACCAACAGATGCAGACGAGATTGTATTCTCAGTTCAAGCGTCTGACGCTGATGGTCAGATTTCGAGCTGGTCATGGGTGATAGATTCGATCGTCGTGGCATCGTCCCAGCAGCTCACACACACGTTCGCCGACGACGGCTCCTTCCAAGTCACTTTGCAGGTTCGCGACAACGATGGTGCTAGCGCATCCCCCTACACCTTCACGATCCCGATTCTCAACGCACCACCAGTCGCAGCATTCACTTCTGTCCAAGGCTCAGCCTGTGGTATCAGCAGTGTAAGGTTTGATGCCTCAGGCTCAGTGGATCCCAGCCCCACAGGACGTATTGTTCACGTAGCATGGGACTTTGGGGATGGAACAAACTGTCCGGGTTCTGCAGCGGGGTGCTCGGATACAAACCGCTGGATGCCTGAGCACTGTTATTCTGCTTCAGGAACGTATATCGTTACCCTGGTCGTAATCGATGAGCACGGGGCGATATCCCGCACTCAGAAAACCATCCTCATCGGCGAGTAGAAAGGATTGGCATGTTCCGTATTCGCGAGGCAACTCGGGAAGACAACAATGCGTTACTTCAGCTGGAGGCCCAGAGCCCGCAGGGAACCGGGATCTCGATTATCATTGATCGGGACGACTACTTCTATCGTTCCCAGCTTCACGACAATAGCAAGGTTTTGATTGCCGAAGAACACGACAAACTGGTTGGCATCATGGCCTATGCCATCAAGGACGTGTTCATCGAAGGTCAACGGGAGCGGGCCGCCTATTTCTATGACCTCCGAGGCGAGGCAACCTACAGACGCAGTATGAAACGAGGCCTCTTCCGTTTGTGGCGTACAGCTATCGAGGGGATGGAAGGCGCAGGAGCTTCTTTCATCTACGGTCACGTCAAGGTCGACAATAAGGATTCAATGAATGTTGCTGAGAAAGTGGGCGCAAAGCCAATCTCTTCGTTTGACATCCTGTCCTTGCCATCGTTGAGGGGAAGGGTTCCTGACATGGATCCTCATCTTGATACGCTCGTTGAGGAAACAGAGAAGATCGGGGAGCTTGTCGGTATGCGCAACCTCAAATCATGCGACTTCCCCGATGCCTATATGAGAGGGGCTGAATTGGGATATCTGCGCGGTATTTTCCGCATTGAGCGAGGAGGGTCGATGGCGCAACTTAGTGCCTGGGATCTCTCCAGCATCTACAGAGGTCGCGTACTAAGGATGCCGATGTCACTGCGCGTGCTGGCTGACGTATTGAACCCCATCTCAACGATCCTTCCTGTGCCACGTATTCCTCGCGTAGGAGAGCAGATAAAATACCTTCAGCTCTTTGACCCCATTTGCCGAGGCAAGGACGGCCTTAGCCTTCTGAAGTCGCTGATTCAGCAGATGCGCAGACTAGCCTATGCTGACGGCCTGGATATTATCACCCTGTTCAAGTATTGCGACGATCCGTTGGCCACCCTGCCTAAATTCTTCCCTGAGCAGGTACTGCACTACAACACAATGGCACTGCCGCTCGCTGGAGGGAAGCTTCCCAAGAAGCCCTTCTACTTGGACATACGCGACATCTAAACGATCGCATTCCACCACACTGTTTACAGGAGCAAAGAGACTTCAACTGCCAGGATTCAACAGCTCTTCACCATGAAGAACATGAAGGTCGATCTCACTGCCTTGGGATGAGAAGCGAAACATGTCTTGTTCTTCATAAAACTCATGATTCAGGGCCTATTTCGACGATGAAAGAGCTTTGACAAGAGCCGTATCTTCCTTAGGATTCGGGAGCGAAACTGCCCTTCTTCATGCCCTTCATGGTTAGGTTGGATGTCAGATCTGATGATCTGCTTACAAGAAGTTCAGAGGTGTCAACTCCATTCCTCTACTGACCAAGCTCAGACTCCCAACCGATAGCCAAATCCTCGTACTGTTACGACGAGTTCCGGCTCTTTTGGGTCAATCTCTAGTTTCTTGCGGAGCAGGTAAACGTACTTCTGAACGTCTTGACCATCAGCATAGTTTTTTCCATCTGGATCCTCTGACGGCTTCCATAATTCATAGAGTATCTCATCAGATGTGAACACACGTCCCGGAGATGAAGCCAGAAGCTTGAGCAGCTGGTATTCTTTGGGTGACAGCGAGATCGTCCGCCCCTTGATGCTAACCTGCTTCCGCAGATCATCAATCTTCAATGCCAATCCAGACATGGCCGTGTCTGGCTGAGACCTGCGAAGGACAGCCTCTACACGAGCCAACACTTCCTCTAGATGAAACGGTTTGGAAATGAAATCGTCAGCCCCTGCGCGAAGCCCCCGCACGCGATCGTCAGCCCGACTCAGTGCAGACACGAGGATCACTGGGACAGATCCCTTGTCCCTGATCCATTTCAGCAGATCCCAACCCGCTTCATTCGACTCAGGAAGGATAATATCAAGCAAGATGAGATCGGGAACCCACTTCTCAAGGAGCGATTTTGCCTCTACCATTGTGCCTGCAGTTTTAACTCGATACCCGCTCGCTCGTAGAGCCTCTTGAAGCAGTCCGACGATCCGCGCGTCGTCCTCACAGACAAAAACATTTGCTGAACGCATTGATCTATCCCTTCACATTCTCTGATTCGCTGCTTGAACCCCTACCCGCGTTTTCGGATTCTTCAGATTTCTCTGCTTTCTCTCTTCGTAGGAACGTCGGCATGTCAAGGTTCGCATCCACCTTGATTCGCTCCCTTGAAGCGGATTGTCTTCGTTCTTTGCCTACCAAATCAGGAGCCTGGAAATCTGCGGCGATCACAGTAATCTGAACGCCCTCATGGAACTCTTCCCTCACTACGGCTCCAAAAACTAGATCACACTCTGTGGCTGCTGCTTTGCGAATGTGATCTGCTGCAAGGATTACCTCTCCCAAAGTCAAGTCATCCCCGCCCGTCACATTCATGATCATTTTGCGTGCTCCACGAATCGATTCGCCGTCCAACAGTGGATTCGTACTAGCGAGCTTGGCTGCTGTTGTTGCGCGCTGATCACCAACAGCTTGGCCCATGCCCATCATGGCATCTCCTGCATTGGCCAAGACGCTGCGAATATCGGCGAAGTCAAGATTGATGAGGCCACGTACTGTAATCAGGTCGGAAATGCCGCGCACACCTTGATGAAGGATGCCGTCAGCGAGCTCGAAGGCTTTGGTCATCGGTAGACCACGAGCACTCGTCTCTAACAAGCGATCATTGGAGATTACGATCAGAACATCGGCAGCCTTGCGAAACTTGGCCAATCCATCTTCGGCATGCTTCTGTCGAACGGTTCCTTCAAAGGCGAACGGACGGGTGACTACGCCTACAGTCAGAGCGCCATTCTCTTTGGCAATCTCAGCAATGACAGGAGCCGCGCCGCTACCTGTTCCCCCACCGAACCCGGCAGTAATGAACACCAAATCCATGTCACGTACCATGCTGGCAATCTCCCAGCGCGACTCAGCGGCTGCCTTGCGTCCCTTCTCGACATCGCCGCCTGTGCCTCGCCCTGCAGTGATATCTAGACCCAATTGAAGCGTCTCAGTGACATGAGAGGCTTCAAGTACTTGCTGATCAGTATCAACGGCTATCAGGCGAACGCCTTCCAATTGCTCCGCTCGCATCCGATCTACAGCATTGACACCGCCATCACCTACGCCCATCACGAGGATTCGTGCAGAGGGTCCGTGCTGGACATGGTGATGCTGCTCACGCGCCTTCTCAACCAGAGGAGGTTCGCCAATAACGATTTCGCGAGCTCCGACTACTTTCTCCACGGCGCTCTGCACGCTGTCAATCTTTCGTTGGCAGTACTCTTTCTTGAATTCGGATTCGACAGAGATATAGAGCTGGCTTTCGTTGAGAGTGATCGATCGGAAATCAGCAGGGAGACATGCTCTCAGGACTCGATCATCCACAGCACTGAGAATGGCACGCCAAGTCTCTCGTACGCCTTTCTCCGCGCTTTCAAGTCTCATGTCGTCGGTCATTCGCACACTCCCATAGTTATTCTGGTGTTGGATCCCGTGCTTGTCAACAAGTTGAATGAATTGCAGGTAGCAGGTTCTTGTTGATCGCGCGGCGTTGTTCTACCATTCGGCTATGAACTGGCAACAGGTATGGGGAGTTCTGAAGTGGGTTTTAGCGGCATTGATCGCCGGATTCGTAGGGCAATTTGGGAAGTCTCTTGCCTTGTTTCTCATAAAGCAGCGTCGAAATCGCAAAGGGATTGAGGCGGCTTCAAATCCAATAGGAATCCCACCCAAGGCGACATCTTGCATTCGCGATGAGGCAGGTCCTAATCAGACAAAGATCGAAAAAAAGAGGGCCAAAGCAGCAGTCAAGCGGCTCAAGAAATCTTAGAGCCGCTTGGTCATTAGGTCTTTATCTGTTAGTTCAGTCGCGCTAGCTTGCGTCCTTCGAATGCGCGACGATTTCCATTCCGTTGTAAAACCCGCAATGTGGGCATACTCGGTGAGGAAGCTTCGTCTCGTGACAATGCGGACACGTACTCGATGCTGCAACGCTCATATGTCGCCAGTGATTGCGGCGCATGCGTCCTTTGGAACGCGATGTTCGATATTTTGGAACTGCCATGTTTCCTCCTTCAACAACCAAAAAGAGCCACTCCACGGAGTGGATCCTTGCAAAAAGAAGTTTAGCCGCTTCCAGCCTAGCCCGCAACCTCAAGCGACAATGTCACCGGGCCGTCGTTCTCCAGTCTCACAGCCATTTTGGCTCCGAATCTCCCGGTCTGCACATCTATGCTCTCGGATCGCAGGGCCTCGACGAATTGATCAAACAGGGGCTCTGCCACGTCAGGCGGAGCAGCAAGCATGAAACTCGGACGCCGTCCTCTACTGATATCGGCATAGAGCGTGAATTGGGAAACAGCTAATATGGATCCACCAATATCACGCAAGGATTGATTCATTTTGCCATCACTGTCCTCAAAGATTCGCAGATCGATAATCTTCTTGGCTGTTTTGGCAATATCCGCAGTTTGATCCTCTGCAGCAATGCCAACTAGAAGAAGCAATCCGCGACCAATGGCGGCGATTCGCTTTCCAGCCACATCAACTGAGGCAGTGGATACGCGTTGCAGGACGATTCTCATCAGTCCTCTTCATCCTGAAGACGGCCAGCAAGCTCGATAAGACGCTGCAACGAGGCATCAGATAGCCCTGCGCTCCGGGCGCGCAACACGAGTTCGAGCTTTTCGCGAGCCACTTGCACCTTGATGTTCTGATGGAACGCTCGCTCAACGAGTCGCGGTGCACGGATATTGGCATGGGTATCCACATAGTTCACGCGCCACCGAGGGAACTGATTGAGCAATCCAATGGCGATCTCCACCATCCTCTTGATATTGGGGGCCCTCGTCTCGAAAACACGGTTGATGTGATTGGCCACTTTCTGATTGTCTGTGAAAAACAGTACCGATTGCGGGTTGTACACAGCCGCGTACTTGCAGGACTCGATCAAGGCTTGGTACTCGGCGACTTCTGTTGTCGCTCGCCCAATCAGTCTGGAGATTTCTTCGATGACATTGCCTTCGGGATCTGTGATAGCAACGCCAATGGCTGCTTCACCGGGATTCCCCTTCGCCACACCATCGATGTAAACAAATAGTTTGTCCATGTGGTGGGTCCACCAGGATTCGAACCTGGGACCGACCGGTTATGAGCCGGTTGCTCTAACCGCTGAGCTATGGACCCGATGCCAATGCAGGATAAGTGGGTTCGGATTCCGAGTCAAACCGAATCGAAGCTCCACCATGGTCTCAACTCAGGAATTCTGCTCTTTGGGCAACCAATCGAAGCCACAGGCAGCCAACTGTGCCAACAGCTCTTGTGGATCATGTCCCCATTGGCCCAGCTTCCGCGAGATGTGCTCAGTCCATGAGTAGTTGTCAAATGAACACGTTTCCTCTCGTCCGTCAGTAAGCGGAATCATGGCATTCAAGTTCCGGTAGTAATCCTGCTCTAGATACCCTTCATCCATCACCGCCATCGCTTCGGCAACCTGATCCGCACTAAACCGTGGGTAGCAGTCCTCAAATAGTGTGAACGACATCGGATAGCGAGACCGCGGCGGTTGATCCTCTGTTGGATATCCCATCGTCAATTGAACGAGCGGGAAGACTTTTGCTGGAAGATCGTACTCCTTGATGATCCGGTCAGCATACATCGGAGCCGCTCCAAGGTAGCAACTGCCAAGACCAAGTGACTCTGCCGCCAACACCATGTTTCCTGCCATGTAGGCTGCATCTTGAACGCCCAGGAGGAGGGTGCCCACATCGCTCATACTCCGCTGCCAACCACGTGCAGCCATCACCTGTTCCATTCGATGAACGTCGATACAAATCGTGAACAGAAGAGGGGCATGGAACGGATTCTTCTTGAGATCCCGCTTGAGAAGGAGGCTGCCCAGTTGGGCGGCAAAAGGTGCCTGTTGCCCGGCGCGCACGATCATATGGAGGATCTCATCCGTGGGCTGCTGGGCGGTGTAGCGTCGGATCGACTTTCGCCGCATGATCACATCAATGACTGGGTTGCTCGGCATACTGGCTCCTTTGCACTCGCCTATGATTGTTCTTTGACGCCTCATTTCAGTTCAATGATCAGAATAGCCGTTTTCAGTTGGAGCGTCCCATCCCCTTGGCGTATTCTGTTCCCATTCATCGAAGTCTTTAAGCTCAGAGTATTAAAACCGCGCAATTGTGATTGAACCCGTTCGGCGTCTGAATGAACTAACCTATGAGCCGATGCTTGCCCAAGATAATGCCGTCGCCTGTTAAGGCACGGAGAGCACCCAGCAGCCACAAGGAGGTCGCATGCAGGGACTACTAACACGAATTGCTACCCAATCAAGCGGATGGATAGAGCTTCGATTCCAGGAACGCAAGACAAAGCAGATTGCCGTTCGAAATGGGACGTTGGAGGAATCGTCGAGCAAACGGATTCAAGGTATTGGAGTTCGAGCGCTCGTCGATGGCGTATTTGGATTTGCCAGCACAACGGACTTGACAGAACAGGGCATCCTTCGGGCTGTAGCCGCAGCACAGGGGGCGGCACAGACCTCGGCCAGTGCCAAGAAGCATCGGATCAAGGGATTGGCTGAGGCCTCGATGGGTATGGGCACATTCCCTGTCCCTACCAACGATCCGCTCGACAACCACCCTCTGGAGGAGAAGCTGGCTCTGGTGATGAAGATTGATGACCACATCCGAGGCGCTTCGTCGCTGATCGTCTCATCAGCGACATCCTACGGAGAGATCCAAGACGAGAAGCTTATCGTAACCAGTGACGGTGCCAAGGCACACATATTCATCTCCATTCCGGAATTCCGCGTCATGGCAGTGGCCCAGAAAGACGGCGATCAATGCTTCGGAAGCGAGGCAAACGGCGTCTGCGGAGGTTGGAGTGATCTGATGGGATTGAAGTCGCCAGAGGACATGGCTGACTATGCCGTCCAAATCGCTGTAGAACAGCTTGGCGCACCACATCCGCCTGGAGGACTTGCCACCGTGGTACTGGATCCTGGATTGGTGGGCGTTCTGAGCCATGAAGCCATTGGCCATACTGTTGAAGCAGACATCGTCCTTGGCGGAGCAATCACTGCCGACAAGATGAATCAGAAGGTCGCCTCTGAGTTGGTCACTATGGTCGATTCCGGCGCCTCCGAGCATCTCCCCCATGCAACGGGAACGCTACCCGTTGATGATGAGGGCGTTAGCACTCGCAAGACAACGCTCATCGAAAACGGCATTCTCCGCTCGTATCTACACAATCGAGAAACAGCTGCACATTATGGCGTCGAGCCCACTGGCAACGCTCGTGCGTTCGAATACAGCGACGCGCCCATCATCCGCATGCGCAATACCTACATTGAGCCAGGGGAAACTTCTGTTGATGAACTCATTGCCGGTGTTGCTGACGGATACTACATGTGTGGGTTGGGATTTGGCGGTCAAGCGGATTCCAATGCCGAATTCATGTTCGGAGTACGCGAGGCAAGGGAAATCAAGAACGGCAAGATTGGAAAACTTGTTCGCGGAGCAACGATTTCCGGCAATGCGTTTGATGTCCTCAATTCCGTCGATGCCGTCGGCAATGATTTCAGGTGGGATCTTGGTGCCGGTACATGCGGGAAATCTCAAGCAGCCAAAGTCGACGCAGGTGGTCCTCATCTACGATGTAAAGGCACGATCGGAGGCCGACAGTGAATAACGAGATGATCCTACGCGAGCGCTGTCGAGAAGCGCTAAAACTTACCAAGAGCCACGGTGCCGACGAAGTGGAGATTTTTGCACAAACAGTACATGCCATTTCCGCTGACATTGAGAAACATGATCTGCAGACATCGAGTAGTCAGCAAGAAACAATGGTCGGAATCCGAGCCTTGGTTAACCAGCAGGTGGGATTCGCATGCACCAATGTGCTAGATGACTTGGAGGCCACATGCGCTGATGCCGTCAAGCTAGCCAAGGCGTCACCGAAGGATCCGAACAACATTCTTGCAGATCCTGTTGAATTTGAGTCTGTCCCCGATCTCTACGACACAAAGGCCGAGACGTTCTCTGTATCTGATGCCGTAGAACAGACGATTCGAATGATTGAGACAGCAGATGCCATTGACCCGCGCCTGGTTATCGGCGGAGGCACATTCGCTGCCAATCGCGAGACACGATGCATTGTTACCAGCAAAGGCGTCGATCAAGCTGAGAATACCAGTTTGTTCACCTACTACGCGTTGGCAACTGCCAAGGATGGCGATAAGGTCTCCAATATGGCCTTCCATTTCGATGCATGTCATCACGTGGGAGACATCGACGTGGCTCCTGTTGCTACCCGCGCCTGCAGAGACGCCTTGGGTTCGTTGGGTGCTGAAAAGGGCGAATCCTTTGTCGGGCCGATTATCCTTGCGCCCGGTGCTGTCCAGGATGTTCTCGTCGGTCTGTTTGCATTCCAGCTCAATGCCAAGAACGCCGTTCGAGGCTCCAGCCGTTGGGGCAAAATGCTGGGCGAAGCCATTGCCCACGCTTCGCTGACAGTCACGGACGATGGGCGGTTGCCCGGCGGCGTTGCCACGCAGTCCTTTGATCGAGAAGGGATGCCTCGAAAGAAGATCACGTTGATCGAGTCCGGGAGCGCAGCTGCCTTGATGCACAACGGCTATACTGCAGCTGCCCTAGGCGTTGCCAATACATCGCACGCCTCTGGATCAGCTCGATCCACACCGGGTATTGGCCCAACAAACCTGTCCATCAAACCAGGAATCGTCTCCAAAGACGAGTTGATCGGAGATATCAGACAGGGATTGCTCGTCAATAGATTCTCGGGCAGCTCTAATCCGATCTCGGGAGATTTCTCAGGTGTTGCCAAGGCAGCGACCCTCATCAAGGACGGGAAACTCGTCAGGCCTATCACCGGAACATTGATCGCAGGCAACGTCTTCGAAGCGCTGAAGAGCCTGTCTGGTGTGTCATTGGAGACCGAGCGTACGTTCACCGCCACATTGCCCTACCTGCGCTTGGAGGGCATTTCCGTGACTGCTGAATAACGATGGAAGGGTTCACAAGAAAACGGGGCGCACAGCGCCCCGTTTTCCTTGATCATTGCGTCAATATCTACAACAGCTTCACCGTATCGGCGGGAATCGCCATCTCGGACCAGATCCATCGAACGTTCTCAGATAGGACCTCGAGAGCTCGTTCTGGTCCACGAGCTACTAACAGGATCGTCCAATCATCAGTCCTTTGCACACGGAGATAGACCACATCGTCCAAGCTCTCACTTCGATAGGTCACAGAAATATCTTCACCTTGCCATTCGCCAATGGGTAAAGAGACAGAAGCAATCCTGCTGTAACCCTCACCAAGACTGACCAACTCGAAGCCTTCATCCAGCACGTCATCCAATCCTGCTGTGTCTGTGGCAACAATCCACACAGTCACGTACTCGTTTGGATCCGTCATTCTGGCAATGCTGGCTTCCTCTGCCATTTGCCACCCCATTGGAATGGACACACTAAACAATCCATCAGGATGGACATACTCGGGTTCCACAGTCTGGATTTGCTGCTCCAGTACTGAGATAGGCAACGGCCGATCGATACCTTGATCCCAGAACACAATGGCATATGCCGTCACCAAGATTCCTAGCCAGACCCCTGTCAGTATCAGTGCATTCTTCATTCCCTAGGCCTCCTTCTCCCCTCCATGCTTCCAGCCACTCGATCAACTCTTCAGCCATTCTAGTGATTCTGCCTTCACGAACCAACAGTGGATCAAGTTGAACTCCATTTGGCAAGGCCACTCAGCTATTCTACAATGCTCTGGGTGATAAAGATGCGAAGGCTTCCGGATCTTCTTACACTATCACGCGGACTCATAGCAGTAGCGATCCTTGGACTTGGATTCGTGGGTACGAAGGCGTTGGAGACTGTAATCCTTCTAACAATCCTCGGCTGGACAACCGACATTCTTGACGGACGACTAGCCCGCAAATACCACAAGCCCCCGACGTGGATCGGAGAGAGGGAATTCATCTTCGACATGCTGATGGTTTTCTCTGGACTGTGTTTCTTTGTCATGTCAGGCTTGATCAACGCTTGGCTTGCCTTGATTTATGTTCTCGTTGCAGCAATCTGTATCGGAATTTTCAGGTCGAAAATGATCACGATGTCATTCGCCACGCCGTTGGTTGCCCTGCCTTTGATTGTGGCGTCTCTGAAGGCGCCACGCGCTGCCATATGGTATCTGCTATGGATTGTAGGCGCATTGATACTCGATTGGTCCCGTTTCAAGGGTGTCGTGCGGGAATTTCTTGAGAACGCAAAGAAACTGGATCACCGTTAGCCGAACAGCCGATTGTCCGAACGCTCGCTTCCCAAATGCACATAGGCACGGTCTGTGGCAATACGTCCTTGAGGGGTGCGCTGGATGAACCCTTTTTGCAGCAGATAAGGCTCAACGACATCGGTAATCGTGTCACGTTCCTCGGAAAGCGATGCGGCCAAGGTTTCCAGACCAACGGGACCGCCATCAAACTTGCTAATCAATGCATTGAGTACTGCGTGATCGAGTTCATCCAATCCAGCTTCGTCGATACGTAACAGGTCAAGCGATTGACGCGCAATATCGCGATCGATGCGGCCGTCACCGCGCACTTCAGCATAGTCGCGTGTTCGACGAAGCAAACGATTGGCGATACGTGGTGTTCCGCGTGCGCGTCTAGCCAACTCCTCAGCGCCGTCCACGCTCACTTCGATACCTAGAATTTGGCCTGCGCGAATGATGATGGTGCGCAAATCCTCGACTGTATAGAAACCCAGTCGGAATGAGACTTCAAACCGATCACGCATGGGAGCAGAGATGAGTCCTGCACGCGTCGTTGCACCCACCAGGGTGAATGGCGGGAGATCAATGCGAAGTGACTGCGCATTGGTGCCTTCGCCCAAGATGATATCGATCTTATAGTCCTCCATGGCTGGATAGAGGATCTCCTCGACATTGCGCCGCAGCCGATGAATCTCGTCAATGAAGAACACATCATGCGGTCTCAGGTTGGTGAGGATTGCGGCGAGATCGCCTGCTTTTTCAATAGCTGGGCCTGAACTAATGCGGATGTCGACACCCATCTCGCTGGCGACGATTTGGGCAAGGGTCGTTTTCCCCAGTCCAGGAGGTCCCTGCAGCAATACGTGATCGAGCGGTTCCTCACGGTTTTTGGCGGCAGCCAGGAAGATACGTAGTTTCTCTTTGCTCTCTTCTTGGCCAACGAAGTCATCCAGTGTAGATGGACGGATGTTGATCATAGGCTGCTCGTCTTCTGGCTCAGCACCCGCAATTCGTTCTGTCCTCATCTTGAACGCATTGTACTAATAGGAATCGTCTCCATTCAAGTTCCCATCGACTATTCAGCGCGTGTGGAGCTGCGATGCTTGTGATATCATCCCTGTGAGGTGAGGCATGAAGCGAGGCACAGTCGTCAGCATTGGAACCTTTGACGGCATACATCTTGGTCATCAAGCAATCCTTCGAGAGCTTCGCCTACAAGCAAAAGGCCATTCACTGTCCAGTCTTGTCTATGCGTTCTCGGTTCCACCTCGATGGGCACTGCGAGGAGATGAAGAAGAACGCTATCTGCTGCTCACCACAGCCTTGAAAGTCAATCTGCTTGATCAGTCAGCCGACCTCGTTCATTCGTCGACCTTCGAATCCGTTCGCTCAATGGACCCAGAAGACTTCATCGAAACCGTACTGATCAATCAATTGCGCGCCCGTGTTGTCGTTGAAGGAGAGTCGTTCCGATTCGGACGAAATCGCACCGGAGATCTTGGAGCACTTCAGTCCTTAGGTGCCAAGAGAGGATTGGAAGTCATCTCCGTCCCGCCGGTCATGGTTGGGGATGAAGCTGCTTCGAGCACTCGAATACGGAACGCCATTCGTACGAGCGATTTTCAGACAGCCCGTGATTGCTTGGGGCGATCCCCTATTCTAGTGGGCACAGTGGTTCGCGGCGATCAACTGGGACGCAAAATGAGGGTTCCAACAGCCAATTTAGACATTGATCCTCACGTCTTGCTTCCCAATCCGGGGATCTTCCTCGTACACGCCTTGGGCCAGTCTATTCGAGCAAGCGGACTCTTGTACATCGGGTCCCGCCCCACCTTTGAGCAGAGCGAGTCCCGTTGCGAAGTTCACCTATTGGATTTTTCTGATCGTCAACTGTATGGCGAGGTCATGGAAATACACCTATTACAGCGCATTCGAGATGATCGTTCATTTCCATCTCTGGGTGCATTGCGCTCACAAATCGAGGCCGATATCGAAACGGCTCGAAAGCTGCTGCCAGGCTTTCCGCTGATCGAGCAACGCATCAGTAGTTGAAATGCGGACTTGCGTCCCCTACCATTTGCACAGCATGTTAACGTTGGGAGTAGACACATCTGAGTCGCTAGGCGGCGTCGCATTGTATGACGAAGGTCGCATAGCAGAAACGCGGATGATGGATACTCCGCTGTCGCATGCGGAGTGCTTGTTCCCCTTGATTGAGACAATCTTGGAAGCATGTGAGGTTGACAAAAGCCAAGTCGAATTGGTCAGTATCAACCAAGGACCCGGATCCTTTACAGGTCTTCGAATCGGGCTAGCGGCCATGAAAGGCTTCTGCCAGTCCCTCGATGTGCCTCTGATCGGTGTTGACGGTACACACGTGTATCGGCATCTGGTGGAGGAACACCAACGGGTTTGTGTGGTTCTGTCCAGTCGACGGGATTTGTATTACGTGAGATGGTTTGGCGGATCTCGACCCAAAGGGCCGACAGCAGTAATGCGTGAGGCCGAATTGATTGAACTCCTGGGTCAGGAGAATCGAGAGCTTGTTTTGGTGGGCAGTGGCGCACCTCGGCTGGCAAAGCAGCTTCGGCCGTGGCAGCATATCCGCATCGCTGACGAAGCCTCAAACCAACCCTCACCCTTGGCAGTTGCCCAATGGGGCAGCAGGAACTATGTGGCCGACCAGCTGTATTCGGTCGAACCCTTGTATGTAGAACCCCTCCTTATCGGGGGGAAGGCAGTGTGAGGTGAGGAATCATGTCTAGAGTCTGTGAAGTCTGTGGCAAGCGTCCTGTTGCCGGAAACAAAGTAAGCCATTCGCTCCGTCACACGCGGCGTGTTTGGGCACCAAATCTGCAGCGTGTTCATGCCATCGTTAAGGGCAAGAAGAAATGGATTCGCTCATGCACTCGGTGCATCAAATCCAACAAGGTCGTCAAGGCAGCCTAAGTTCTAGGGGGATCCGCTCGCTTGACTCAGAATATGCCTCCCGAGCAACAACGATCCGCTTCCTCTTCACCGGCCAACCACTTGGACGGTGAAATCGTTGCATTGGAAGAGGATTGCGTTCGTGTTCGATTGGAATCAGGAGTCATAGGAGTTCTTGCGGAGAAGCAGATCGAATCCCCTCTCGAAATCGGACAGCATCGGAAATTCCAGGTCATACGGCGCGACGATAATGGTGAGACGCTCTTGAGCCTAGTGGCAGGCCAAGACACTGACGGGTCACCCACATTTGAGCACGATGTGGATGAGCTGCAAAGCGCGCTCACGAATCATCGCACCCCGCAAGCTACGCGCGAAGACGAAGGTTTCCCTACTTTGGACGAGCAGCGTATTCAACAATGGCTCAATCGAGTCGAGAAGACCCTTACAAAACTCAGAAGAAACAGAGCGAAGCGGTTAGACGAAGAATTCTACTCCGGATGATTGGGGGAGGTTTTCATGCCGAAAGGAACCGTCGTCTTCGACGCAGAGCGATGCAAAGGCTGTGGCCTGTGCATTGAGGCGTGTCCAAAGAAGGTTCTTGCCTTTTCAGGACAGCTCAATAAGAGTGGCTACGATGTCGCCCATATGGCACATCCCGATGCCTGCATCGGATGTGCATTCTGCGCGATGACGTGTCCCGACATCGTCATCGAAGTCTATCGAGAAAGTACCAGCTAAAGGAGGGGTGATGGGTGAACGATTGTTGTTGCGTGGCAACGAAGTCATCGCAGAGGCCGCTATCCGAGCCGGATGCCAGTGCTATTTTGCCTATCCGATTACGCCACAAGCAGAGCTGTTGGAACACATGGCAGTCAACATGCCCCGGCTGGGCCGGACGTTTATACAGGCAGAATCCGAAATAGCCGCCGTCAGTATGGTTTACGGGGCCGCGGGAGCCGGTGTACGAACGATGACATCATCATCATCTCCAGGCATTAGCCTCAAACAAGAGGGTATCTCGTACTTGGCTGGAGCCAATCTGCCCTGCGTCATCGTTAATGTCGTTCGCGGAGGCCCGGGGCTAGGGAATATCGCCCCATCGCAGTGCGACTATTTCCAGGCAACAAAGGGTGGAGGCCACGGTGATTACCACTTGATTGTACTTGGCCCCTCGACAGTGCCGGAAGCAGGAGAGTTGACGATGCTGGCCTTCGAGTTGGCCGATAAGTACCGCATTCCCGTCATGATCCTTGCTGACGGCCTGCTGGGACAGATGATGGAACCAGTGGAGTTGCCCGATCCCGTTGATCCGGCCAGCCTACAACCCAAAGAATGGGCGACCACTGGAGCAAAGGACAGAGCGCCGAACATCATTCTCAGCTTCGAGATGGATCCTGAAGGCCTCAGACAAATCAATGACGATTTGCAGGACAAGTATCGCACCATTACTGAACACGAGATCCGGTACGAGGAAACTGAGACTGGGGACGCGGATATCGTCATAGCTGCTTATGGAACAATCGGTCGCATCTGCAAATCTGTGGTGCGAATGGCACGGGCTGAAGGAATCAAGGTAGGGCTCTTCCGTCCCATCACACTGTGGCCGTTCCCTTATGAGCCGCTCAAAACCCTATCCAAACGAGTCGACACCATCTTGTCTGTTGAGATGAGTACCGGACAGATGTGGGAAGACGTACGCTTGGCCGTTGCCGAACGAGCGAAGACGCCGTTCTTTGGTGAAACGGGAGGCATCGTTCCCACGCCGCGATCGATTCTGAACGAGGTGAAGAAACATGTCCGCTAAGCTGGAGAACATGGTCAAGGTTTTTGAACGACCCCAGAGCCTAACGAACGCAAAATCAACGTACTGCCCTGGCTGCCACCATGGCATACTCACCCGCATCATTGGCGATGTCATGGATGAGCTCGACATAGCCGATCGCGTCGTGGGTATTGCCCCCGTTGGCTGCTCAGTGTTTGCCTATCTTTGGTACAAGGCAGATTCGCAGCAGGTTCCACATGGCCGAGCATGTGCTGTTGCTACAGGGATCAAACGTGCACGTCCTGAGTTGATCGTCTTCTCGTATCAGGGAGACGGCGACTTCGCTAGCATTGGAACAGCCGAGTCGATTCATGCTGCGAACCGCGGCGAGAACATCACCGTGATCTTCGTCAATAACCAGATTTACGGCATGACAGGTGGAGAGATGGCCCCGACCACGCTAGTGGATCAGAAAACGACCACGTCTCCTGAGGGGCGTGACCCCAGTGTAGCCGGGTATCCGATTCGTTTCTCGGAGATGATCGCCACGCTCGACGCGCCGGTCTATGTAACACGGCAAGCCCTGTTTGATACAAAGCACATCATGGAAACGAAAAAGGCCATCAAGAAGGCTTTCCAGAATCAGGTCGACGGAAAGGGATACTCACTCGTCGAAGTCCTTTCGACCTGTCCTACAAATTGGCGCATGTCTCCAGTGAAATCCAACAAACACGTTGCCGAAACAGTCACTAAGGTCTTCCCTCTGGGCGACCTGGTTGATAGGGGGTAGCATGGAACGCTTAATCATCATTGCAGGCTTCGGCGGACAGGGCGTCATTCTCGCTGGCAAAATCCTAGCACAAGCAGGGATGGACCATGGTCTCGAAGTGACCTGGCTTCCATCCTATGGTCCTGAGATGCGAGGCGGAACGGCCAATTGCACCGTTGTGATGTCAGACAAGCCAGTCGGTTCTCCCATTATTGATGAGGCAACAGCCCTCATTGCCATGAATCTTCCGTCACTGGAAAAATTCGAGCATTCTTTGGCTGGTGGCGGAACGATTGTTGTCAACCGCTCACTGATCGATACCTCAGTCGAACGGGCTGATGTCACAGCAAGCTATGTTGATATGAACGAAATAGCCCGCGACGCTGTGGGAAATCCTCGAGCCATCAACATGGTGGCTCTTGGAGCTTATGTCAAGGCATCTGGCGCCTTGCCCCTACAGGTCGTGAAGGACGCTATGGCCCATTCCATGAGAGAATCCGGCAAGGATAAATTCATCGAAATGAACGAGAAGGCTCTCGAGGCTGGCTACAACGCCGCGTAGGCAAGCACTGCCATCGCAACCCTAAGGAATGACGACGCTCTCCCAGAGGATCGGCCGATCCTCTGGGAGTCTTCTATGAAATGAGCATTCTTATGCAGAACCAGCATGGCCATTGCCGTATGATGAGAGGAATGAGGCTGGGGTACTTCACCTCTCAGCCAGGAAGGACGACAAGATGACTAGCCAAGGACACGAGCACGCAAGCGAAACCTCTCAGACTCAACGATTCTTTCAATTCGGCTTAGCCCCTGATGGGAAGTATCGATTCGCTGAGAGCGACTTGCCGTCACAAGTCAAGCTCATTGGCTCTGGGGAGATCGGCGGCAAAGCGCGCGGTCTCGCTTTCGTGATGGATCACCTAGAGAAAGGCGGCGAGCTCACTCAGTACCAACCCTTCCTCTGCTTCCCGGACTCTACAATCATCACCACTGAGATCTTTGATGACTTCATGCAAGAGAATCAGCTGGCAACAACAGTTGAGTCAGGTTGTACGGGTGAAGTGTCCTTGGAGGTAATTGGAGATCAAATCATCGATAGCCAGTTCCCAGCACGTTGGCGGGAATCGCTAGTGACGTTCCTGGAAAGGGAGACGCGCCCCCTGGCCGTTCGATCCTCCTCTGTGATGGAAGATGACACCAACCATTCCTTTGCAGGCATCTACCTTTCCGACTTCCTAACCAACCGCGGATCAATGGAACAGCGGCTCGAGGAACTGATCCATACCATCAAGCGTGTTTACGCATCGACATTCTGCACCAATGCTCGCGCCTATCGAAAGCGACACAAGCTGGATTGGAAGAAAGAGAAAATGGCCATCCTCATACAAAATATGATCGGCAGTCAATACAGCCATGGACTGTTCTATCCTCTCGTAGGCGGCGTAGCATTTTCCACCAACTACTATCCCTGGACTTCGAGGCTCAAGCCAGAAGACGGCATCGTTCGTTTGGTCGTAGGTACAGGAACTCGTGCCGTTGGGCGAGAGTATGCACGCGTGTTCTCTCCCAAATTGCCGGGACTACGACCCGAAGGATCTGATGTCCGAACAATCATTCGCGTATCTCAAGAGACAGTCGACGTTCTGGATATGGAGCTCGGTCGCCTCAGCCAACGGAAGCTCAACGCTCTATCCAACCCACTCCTAGCCAAGATCTGTTCGATTGTTGCGGATGACGGCACGCTCAGAGACCCAATGTCAACTGCAGCCATGGTCAAGTCAGACCAGCGCTTCGTTGCATCTTTCACACGATTGATTGAAGGCAGAACGATCATGCCATTCACACCCTTGGTTCGCGAAACTCTCGCGTCACTTGAGGAACTGCTTGAATACCCGATTGATATCGAATTCGCAGTCGATTTTTCAAGCCCTGCAGCATCCCTGCAAGGCTCACCGCTGTTTGCGATCCTACAGGTGAGGCCCCTGGGCGTGAGGCCCGAGCATCGAGAGATCCCTATTCCAAAAATAGAACCAGAGCGAATGATCATGGAATGCAGCAATGTTTTGGGAAACGGGCAGCTCTCGAACATTCGCAATTTGGTGTTTGTCGATCCCGAATCCTATCGCTGGGACCGTGCTTTCGACATTGCTCGTGCCATCGGACGCATCAACCGGGAGCTGGATCAAGAGGATGAGCCCTACATCCTTGTCGGACCAGGACGATGGGCATCGAGCAATCCGCAGCTAGGGGTCCCTGCCCAGTACAATGAAATTTCAGGGGCTGTCGTCATCGTCGAGATGTCCACGGCAGATTTTGCTCCCGAACTGTCGTACGGCACTCACTTCTATGCGGATATGGTCGCGAGCGGTGTCTTGTACCTGCCATTCCACGAGGAGTTCGGTGATCACCTGAATCGTTCGTTGCTACAACAGGCCACGATAGCGTTTCAAGATGAGTTTATCACCCACTACAGGGTGCCAGAAGGCATGGCTGTATACGTTGATGGCCAAAACCAAAGGGGAATAATAGCTCTGGCGAAATCGCCAAGCTGATTCCCCCTGGATTCAATTACGCACAGAGATCATCGAGAGCTTCGTCAACCTCTCGATGACTAGGTACAACAATGTCTCGGTAGCCTTACTCAAACAGATCAACCATGTATAGCAATCCCTCGGGGACAGGACGGGGTCTTCCAAGTGCATCGGCAAGTGGAACAGCTTCAATCTTCAACCCATGAAGTGCCGTCATCACATCGAAAGTTCGCTCAAGAGCAAACTCGATGGCCGCAGCTCCGAATCGCGTGGCCAGAATACGATCAAACGGCGCAGGACTACCTCCACGTTGAAGATAGGCAAGGTTCGTGACACGAACAGGCATTTTCATTCTTTCGGACAATTGGTTTGCCAAGTACTGTCCCACGCCTCCCAGGCGCATATGTCCGAATGCATCTGCCTCCGCTTCATGAACAACTTGCCCCTCAAGCGCTGCAGGAGTGGCGCCCTCTGCTACGATGACGATGCTAAACCTCTTCTTCAATAGTGCTCGTCTCTTGATTTGCTGATAGATGGAATCCACATCGAAAGGTAATTCAGGAAGGAGGATGACATCTGCGCCACCAGCCACTCCACCCATCAGACTGAGCCACCCAGCGTCCCGCCCCATGACTTCCAGTATCAGGGCGCGATGATGAGAAGCCGCCGTCGTATGCAGGCGATCCAAGGCATCAGTGATGGCTTCTAGGGCGGAGAAGAAGCCAAGAGAGTAATCAGTTCCGGCAATGTCATTGTCGATGGTTTGGGGAATGCCGATGGCATTAATGCCATAGTCAGCCAATCGATGGGCAACCCCCATCGTATCATCGCCCCCGATGGCGACCAAGCAATCGATCGCATTGCCTCTCACGGTTTCGACAACCATCTCTGGTCCGCCAGGTTCATTGAATGGATTGGTTCGTGAGCTTCCTAGAACTGTCCCGCCAATGTGGAGAATGCCCGAAACGTCAGCCAGCGTCATCGGCTGCACGAGGTCCTCCATTGGGCCACGCCAGCCCTCCAAGAATCCAACGACTTCGACATTGTTCTTGGCGCCAAATCGAACGATAGAGCGAAGGGCAGCATTGATGCCCGGCGAATCCCCTCCCCCAGTTAGGACGCCGACTCTCACGCTACACTCTCCTCTTCAGAATAGAGCGTCTTCCCTGCGCTTCCCGCTTGCTGGATCAAGGCCGTCGCAATGTCGGCGATACTCGACTGGACGTTGCGTCCCACAACGCGCGGATCGAATTGAGATTTGTCTGGACTCCAATCAGATTGGGCAAACAGATTCAAGATATCGTCCTCGACATCCACAGGAGGGATCATTGCATCCTTGTGCTTACAGTAGAACTCGCAAGCTGCTCGCCCATAAACGTATTGGTATTGGGTGTCCTTGTTGAGCTTGCAGATCCCGTTGCCAATCATCTCTCGCACTTGATCTGGCAACAGGCCAGAGGACCCATGAAGAACAAGCGGCGTTTGCAGCCCGCTGTCTTGCAGTCGAGCCCGGATCTGAGCCGCCAAATCCACGCGTAGATCCAGCGTCTTTCCCTTGGATACGCCGTGCTGGGTTCCAACGGAAATCGCTAGCAGGTCGGCGTTCGTACGTTGAATGAACTCAACGGCTTCTGCCGGATCCGTGTACAGAGATTCATCGGACGAGATTTCGTCCTCGACGCCCTTAATCTTGCCCAACTCAGCTTCGACAAGGATGCCCGTTCCTGCTGCACAATCAGTGACTTCGCGACAAATACGAACGTTGTCATCAAATGACTCTTTGGACGCGTCAATCATAATCGACGAAACCAAGCGGTGCTCGATAGCTTCCTCGATGAGATCGCGCTCACCAAGTGTGAAGTGGTCCAGATTGATGAACACGCAAATGGGAAAAGGTTTTGCGATTTCCTGGATCATCATGGAAAGAGCTCGCAATCCAGCTCGTTTATCCCCGCCTCCGGCGAATTTCGCAGCACCAGGGCTGATTTGAACAAGAAGGTCTGATCGTGCCTTGGTGTAGGCTGCGAGCAGTCCGAGGAAAATGTTGGATTCAGCTACGTTGTTCGCCATAAATGCGTAGCCGCCATGTTGGGCAAGCCGATAGGCTTCCAACAGTCTTTCACCGCCACAAAAAGGCATTCGGGCCCCCTTACAGGTCTCCCACAGAGTCCATTTCCGTCGATTCGTTCTGGTTCTACTCGGGAGTTCGTTTCACTCTCTCCACTTATAGCGTGTTTCCACGCCGCTCTCAAGAATGATGTAGCACGCAGTCGCCAAGCTCTCAACTCCGAATAGCAGGTCTAGCGCTTCACTTCAAAGCGAATCAGGCCGAGAGATCTGCACCTCAGACATAGGACTCGTGTTTTGGGATGTTTTCGAGATGAGAATGGCGCAATAGCGAGATCAATACCTGTGCTGACGCTTCGACAGGTTCAGTCAACCCTTCCCCAAACGACATATCTTCAGGCTGGATGCCGATGAGGACCGTTTCCTTCGCCGAAGATTCGATGTTGCCCAGGACAAAGGAGAGAGGCAATCCATGCGTTGATGCCAGCATACGGTCCTTGGCGGCAAGGGGTAGAAGAAAGAACTCACCAGGCTTCTTACCCATTGTTGCTGCATCCACAATGACCAACAAGTCTGGCTGTTCGCGGGAAACGATGCCCGTCGCGTTCTCCAGAGACGTACCGCAATCAATGGCAATCCAATCCGAATCAGCCAATGCTTGAGCAACAACAGGCCCAACACCATCATCGTGCGATAAGCGATTGCCCACACCAATCAGCATCCGCTTCATTCGGAGGGTGTTTCTTCAGACGAACCTGGTGATGGGTCTTCAGAGGTAGACTGAGTGGAGGCTGGTTCAGCTCCGGTTGATTCCTCTGAAGGGACATCGGTCCTCTGCTTGCCCAATTCGCGATATCTTCCGATCGAGCGATAGCGTTCGAAGCGCGCAGCCACTAGATCCTCAATTCCGATGGATACCAGTTCACCCAAGTATTCGGTCAGGCTCGCTTCCAAGGCTTGAATGCTTTGCTCGAAGTCCTTATGTGCGCCGCCAAGTGGTTCGGCAACGATGGCATCGATCAGTCCCAAGTCGCTCAGGTGGTCGGCTGTAATGTTTAGCGCTGTGGCCGCCTCGACACTTTTGGCCTTCTCTTTCCAGAGGATGGCGGCTGCTCCTTCAGGTGAGATGACCGTATACACTGCGTTCTCCAACATAAGAACCCGATCAGCCAACCCAATGGCCAATGCTCCTCCTGACCCACCCTCGCCAATGATGACGGACAGAATCGGTGTACGAAGCTGAGACATGACCAACAAGCTCTCGGCAATTGCTCCGCCAATGTTGGTTGCTTCAGATTCCACGCCTGGATAGGCGCCCGGTGTATCAATGAATGTAATAACAGGGAATCCAAAGCGCTCAGCCATCTTCATTGCACGAACCGCTTTGCGATAGCCTTGAGGTCGGGGCATCCCGAAGAATCGTTCTTGATTTTCCTCGGTCGATCGGCCTTTTTGCTGGGCGACAACCATCACCGTTTGCCCGTTGAAGCTCGCCAAACCGGTGAGCAAGGCTCGATCATCACCAATTACACGATCGCCATGCAGCTCGTAAAATCCATCGAACATCCCGTCGATATAATCCAGTGCGTAGGGACGTTTGGGGTTTCGGGCAATCTTGACGCGCTCCCAATCAGAAAGGCTGGCATAAAGCTCTCTCCGCAAAGCAACCAGCTTTGTCTCCAGCTTGGCAATCTCGCCGGATAGGTCAATGCCATCTATCGAGTTGAGCTGTCGAAGCTCTTCAATTTTGGCTTCTAGTAGGTCCAGGTTGCGTTCGTTGCTCATGCGACCTCCGCGAAGAAACCGAGTAGCGAGGAAAGCTCCTCGCGCATGTGCGCTCGTTGAACTACTCTGTCAATGGCTCCGTGCTCAAAAGCAAACTCATCGGTTTGGTAATTGGCCGGCAGCTCCTGGGCAATCGTGAATTGAATCACGCGTCGTCCGGCAAACCCGATCATTGCCCCGCGTTCAGCAATAATGACGTCTCCCAAGCTCGCAATGGACGCTTGTACTCCACCAGACGTGGGGTAGGTCATGACTGAAATGAACGGCAACCCAGCTTCAGCTAGCTTGGCTCGAACTGCCGTCGTCTTGGCCATCTGCATGAGCGAGAACAGTCCTTCCTGCAAACGAGCGCCCCCTGAAGAGGACACCAGGATAAACGGACAACGGTCCTGCATCGCTGTCTCCATGCCATGGCAGATTTGCTCGCCCATAACCGACCCCATGCTCCCGCCGATGAAGCGAAAATCCATGACTCCGAGGATCACAGGCACGGAATCGATCATTGCTCTTCCCACAACGATCGCATCGGGTTGTCCCGTCACACCTTGAGCATGCTCGATGCGCTCTTGGTAGGATTTTCGATCGACAAATTCCAGTGGATCTGACGCTTCGATGCTCTTGGAGACATTGTCGAAACTGCCTTCATCCACCAACATCTCTATGCGCTCTTCCACCGTGAGGAAGAAGTATTCACCACAGCTGGGGCAGATATTGCTATTCTCACGAACACGGCGTTTGAAGACCAGCTCGCCGCATGACTTGCACTTCATCCACAGACTGTCGTCTGGCGCCTTGTCTACATTGACACGAAGGTATTGTTTATCCTTGAAGATCGACATCGATTCACCACCTCTACTGCCGCTTCCGGAATGGAGTCATCCAGGAGCGTTTCTCTTTGCCCTCAATGATCTGAATGGTCTTGAGGGAGTCAGGAAGCGCCGAGCCACTGGATACGACCATAGACAGGGCATCTTCCACTGGCATGTCGATATATGTCAACAGCCGCTTGGGAATAATCAGCATATAACCTGACAACGGATTGGGAGCTGTTGGAGTGTAGACAAGTACACAGTCCTCACCGGTGGCCTCCTGTAGCTTGCCCAGATCCTCGTTGGTAACCAACCCAAGTACGTTGATTCCCTCCTTCGGATACTCAAACATCACGACCTGCTGGAAGGATGATGTGGACGTTCGATTCAGCAGCGCATCGGTGAACTGCTTGAGGGTTCCATACATTTTTCGTACGCCCGGAAACCAAAGGAACATACGTTCGAAGTAGTAGTGCAATCCACGTCCTAGAACGCTACGGACAATGAATCCAACTAAGAAGATCAGCAGAGCCGTTATGATGATTCCAAGTCCAGGAATCCAGCTTCCTATGGCCCGCTCAATCGTGGATCCGAATGGCGTATTCTTGCCTACGAAGTTGTCAATCATTCGATATAAGAGCAGCAGAATATAAACCGTCGCACCCACAGGCAGGATAGCCAGCAAGCCGCTGACGAAAATAGTTCTCAGCCAAAGCAAGATTTTCTTCATACCCTCCCCTTCTGTTAAGTATTCGAATGGATAGGATTCAAGAATTATAGTGGATTCGGCGTATCATAGGTGATCATGCCCGTTGTCGCACGAAACCGTCCGCTCAAACTACGTCTCTTGGTACTTGCTATTCTCGCGATCATGGTTCTGTTCGCAGGTATGGTCGTGCTTCGCTCCCTGTTCCCGCTTGAGTACCAAGAAGAAATACAGGAATGGAGCCGCGTATACGACCTCGAACCCGCTTGGGTTGCTTCGATTATTCGATTCGAAAGCAGATTTCGAAGAGATGCAGTGTCACCAGCGGGAGCAATCGGGCTCATGCAGATCATGCCGTCAACAGGTACGTGGATCGCAGAGAAGCATGAGTGGATTGATCCGTCAAATCTGTCGCTCGAAGACGCTGCCACTAGCATCGCTCTAGGTACCTGGTACCTCCGTTATCTGTTGGATCGCTTTGGCACTTCTGACGCTGCCCTCATGGCATACAATGCCGGACCTTCTAATGCAGTTCGTTGGAATGGTAATCTGGAACAAGCTTTTCCCGAGACACAGCGCTATCTTCGCCGGATTCAGCTATGTCTCCCCATCTACCGCGTCTACTTTCGAGCCCTGTGGCTGGTTGATCTCATTCCTTCCGGGCAATTCTCTTATTGAGAAAGCCTCAAACTTTGGCTAGTATCGGCGCGTCCTTTGAACAATTAGCTTCTCCAGGAGGTTTACAGTGCCAGATGCAATGCAGTGGGTCCAGAAAGACCCCAACAAAGAGAACGTTTTTTGGCCGAACGAGGAACTGAAGAAGAAAGCGTGGGTTTCGGATGAGGCCATCTACGAAAAAGCCAACTCTGATCCCGAAGCATTCTGGTCGGGGCAGGCCGAAAATCTTCATTGGTTCAAGAAATGGGATAAAGCGTACGAGTATTCACCGCACGCCTATAAGTGGTTCGTGGGCGCAAAAACCAACCTGTCCTACAACTCTCTCGACCGTCAGATCGAAGCAGGCAAGGGCGACAACATCGCTCTCATCTGGGAACCCGAGCCAATCGAGGAAGAGGCCGTCAAACTGACGTACAAGCAGCTCCACGAACGCGTCAGCAAGTTCGCAAATGCGCTGAAGGATCTCGGCGTAAAGAAGGGCGACGCTGTCGGCATTTACCTCCCAATGATTCCAGAAGCCGTCATCGCGATGCAGGCCTGTGCTCGAATTGGGGCACCGCACTCCGTCGTTTTCTCGGCATTCAGCCCAGAATCGCTCCGCGATCGCATGGTTGACTGTGATGCCAAAGTCGTCATCACTGCCGACGGATATTATCGACGTGGCAAGGCCATCAACTTGAAGAAGAACGCTGACGCTGGCGTTGAGAACTCACCTGTTCAGCATCTCGTCGTCGTCAAGCGCACGGGCGCAGATGTTGGCATGACCGAAGGTCGAGACCTTTGGTATCACGATATCGTCGCCAACGCATCCGCCGATTGTCCAGCCGAACAGCTGGACTCCGAGGACCTTGCTTTCCTGCTCTACACATCGGGAACGACAGGCAAGCCCAAGGGAATCATGCATACTACCGGCGGTTATGCTGTTCAAGCCCAAACAACAGCCAAATGGAATTTCGACATGCATGAAGGCGACGTCTTCTGGTGCACCGCGGACGTGGGATGGATCACTGGACACACATACATCAACTATGGTCCGCTAATGAACGGCGTGACTACGCTGTTGTATGAAGGCTCTCCTGATGCGCCAGACAACGGACGCTTCTGGGCGATCATTGAAAAGCATAAGGTCACCCAGCTCTACACCGCTCCAACAGCCATCCGCATGTTCGTCAAGTGGGGCAATGAGTGGCCAGAGAAATATGATATGTCTTCGCTTCGCCTGCTAGGTACCGTTGGCGAGCCGATCAACGTCGATGCCTGGATGTGGTATTTCAACGTCATCGGAGGCGGCCGCTGCCCAATCATCGACACGTGGTGGCAAACAGAAACGGGTGCCAATATGGTCAACAACCTGCCTGGTATCGGTCCGTTTGTACCAACGGTTGCTGGAAAGACATTCCCTGGGATTCTGGGTGATATTCTCGATTCAGGAGGGAACCCTCTTGGTCCGAATGAAGGCGGCTACTTGGCCATCTTCAGCCCGTTCCCTCCAGCGCTAACCCGCGGCATCTACGGAGATATGGAACGTTTCCAGGCTCAGTACTTCGCTGAATACGGCCCAGAGCGCTATTTCACGTCTGATGGCGCCCGCAAGGACGAGAAAGGCAACATCCGAATCACTGGCCGAGTCGACGACGTTATGAACGTCGCCGGACATCGACTAGCTACAGCGGAAGTTGAATCCGCACTCGCCCAGAACGACAAGGTTAGCGAAGTTGCCGTCGTCTCCCGCCCTCACGATCTCAAGGGTGAAGTTCCAGTCGCATTTGTCCTTCTACGCAAGGGCATCGAAGGCAGTGACGAAATTGTCAAGGAATTGATGACCACGGTTAACCAGGTTATTGGCCCCACAGGCCGACCAGATCAGATTGTGTTCGCCACAGATGTGCCCAAGACACGCTCTGGCAAGATCATGCGCCGCGTTCTCAAAGCACTCGTGAGAAACGAACCTGTCGGAGACCTGACGACACTGCAGAACCCTGAGAGTGTCGATGAACTAAAGACGTTGGTCGGGCACAGCGAATAGACCATAGCTCGGCTTCAACGAAGTCATTCGGCGGAGACAGAAGTTTTGTCTCCGCCGTTTTCTTTTGCCCCTCAAAGCAGGCAAGACTTCTGTTGCCGGCTAGCCCATTGAGTGAACGCTTGAACCATCCACTCAATCAAGCGGAGCCTCTTCTGTCGCTGGTACTGGAGCGGAGGGAGCACACCTCATCCTTCTCGCAACAGCGAATAGCCTGCGCCTCGACCAACATTTACAGATGAGAAGCGCTGAAGGTTGTCAGTGGTGAATCCACGTGCACATAATAAGAGCGGGACGCAGCACCTTGCTGCGTCCCGTATTGCCTACGTCTTCAGATCTTCTGCCAAGCTATGCGCTTGCGGAAGAGATAGATACTACTTGGAATCGGCTTCGTGCACCTTCTCTGGCATGTGAACCTTGCGCATGAATTCCAACGTGTCATGAGGCGCCTTGCCGTCAATCTTGGACACGATGTAAATCACAATGAACGCCGCCGGAACCGTAATGATAGACGGGTTCTTCAGCGTATGCATGTTCATGAGGTTGGTTGCAATCATCACCGCAGAACCGACCATACCAACGATCATGCCAGCAAGAGCGCCCTTCTCAGTCGTCTTCTTCCACCACACACCCATCATCAGGACTGGGAAGAAGGTAGCGGCAGCAATGGCGAATGCGAGTCCAACCAGGAAAGCCACGTTGTAGCCGCGGAAGAGAAGCCCCGTGAGGATGGCGATGACGCCAACACCAATAGATGTCAGCTTGGCCACCACGACCTGCCGTTTGTCCGTGGCACCAGGCACGACCATGGTGAACAGATCGTGGGCAATGGCACCAGTCGATGCAATAACCAACCCCGCAACGGTCGAGAGGATCGCTGCGAATGCACCGGCAATGACGATACCAATCATCCACTCGCCACCGACAAACTCAGCAAGCATCGGAAGCACCAAGTTGGTCGAAGTAGGAGCATCGCCCAGCAAAGAGCGCGCCGCCAACCCAACAACCGGCGTCATCATGTAGAACGTACCGATGATGAGTAGCGTGAATACCGTCGTCCATCGGGCCGATCGGCCAGACGGGTTGGTGTAGAAGCGGATGAGAATGTGCGGTAAACCTGCTGTACCGAGAACAAGACCAAAAATGAGCGCGAAGCTATTCTTGAAATCAAGCCATCTTCCCGGTTCAGTGTATTCGGCTACTGTGGCAAGCAATTTGCTGTAATTGAAGTTGAATTTTCCGAGTGCCAGCGTCATGACAACGAACATCGCCGTCCATAGCAAGATGCACTGGATGATCTGATTGTAGGTCGTCGCCTTCATTCCGCCGAGCACAACATAAAGCGTAATCAGCGCTCCTGCCACAACTACAGCGAAGACATAATCCCACCCAAGGAGCAAGCCTAGGAGCTCACCAGCTCCTACCATTTGCGGGACAATGTAGAAAAGCGAAACCATCAAGGTTCCAATCATCGCCGCAATGCGAAGCGGTTTCGAATGGAAACGACCAGCTACGAAATCTGCGATCGTGTAGGCCCCAAATCGGCGGATCGGACTCGCCAAGAAGAGGAGCAGAACAAGCCATCCGGCAAAGAAACCGGCAGCATACCAGATGCCGTCGTATCCGTAGGCCCAGACCAGGCCAGCCACACCAAGGAATGACGCTGCGCTCATATAGTCGCC
>Ga0233437_1001853_pt1 | contig 35590 bp, 32 predicted proteins | sample SI_122_August201_FD_182714 | JGI IMG/M metagenome (GOLD analysis project Ga0233437, IMG submission 182714) | Seawater microbial communities from Saanich Inlet, British Columbia, Canada - SI_122_August2016_200_MG | ecosystem: Environmental > Aquatic > Marine > Inlet | place: Canada: British... | reverse complement strand
AGAAGAAAAACTTGAAGAAGTTTGGTGGTGGAAGGAAGGAGGGTTTTGATTATGCCTAGGTTTGGAAATAATTCGGAAAAACCTAATACAAAAGATATCTTAGATAAGTATGGGAAAAAACTTGACGGTCAAATGAAAGACTTTGATTCCAATGTTTCTAGTTCTGAGAATTCTAATTTTAGTAAATCTTATGATGAGTTTAGAACTGCAATGACTCCGGAGTTTAGTCGTTATGAGCGTTTAGCCAAAAGTTTTGGAAGGGTGGTGAAGATTAATCTTGGAAAGAAGGATAAAGATAAACTTCAAAAAAATATTAATTCTGCCCATTTAAATGTTCTTCCTGAAGAAGTTATGGTTTTAGCAATTTTGGGTATGGGAATAACCTTTTTAGTTGGTTTATTATTGGTTGTTTCCATTTTTTTAATTACTGGAGTTTTTAGTTTACTTTCTTTAATACTCTTTGTTGTTCTTTCTTTTTTTCTGTTTTTTTATTTTTTAAAGAGACCTGAAAAACTTGCAATGAAGTGGAGATTAAGGGCTGGGAGCCAGATGGTTTTAGCAATTTTGTATATTGTAATTTACATGAAACACACGAGTAACTTTGAACGGGCAGTACAATTTGCTGCACAACATCTTGATCCTCCTTTGTCTTTAGACTTAAGGAAAGTCTTTTGGGATGTTGAGGTAGGACATTATTCAACCCTAAAGGAAAGCTTGGATAATTATCTTTTAAGTTGGAAAGGATATTCAACAGAGTTTATTGAGGCTTTTCATTTAATTGAATCTAGTTTATATGAACCAAAAGAAACCAGGAGGGTTGAAGTTTTAGAGAGATCCCTACAAGTTATTTTAGATGGAGTGTATGATAAAATGTTGGCCTATACCCATGGAGTTAAATCTCCTCTAACAAATGTTTACATGTTAGGAATTGTTTTACCAACCCTTGCTTTGGCGATTTTACCTTTGGCTTCTACAATGATGGGGGGGATGATAAAATGGTACCATATATTATTCTTATTCAATTTAATTATTCCCTTCTTTGTTTCTTATTTAACAAAGGGTGTAATGTTGAAACGTCCTGGTGGTTATGGTGACACCTCACTTATAGAAAAAAATCCTTTTTATCATAAGTTTGTTAATAAAAACTATTATGGGGTTGGTCTTCTTGTAGCACTTCCTTTTTTGATAGTTGGTCTTTTTCCTCTTATCTGGATGTATTCTCCTCTTTATTCCACTTATGGTGACCCAACTTTTGCTAGTATAGGGGTAAGTGTTCTTGGAAATACCGGAATATTTGGAATAATTCAAAATGGGACATCCCTCAGTGGGCCACATGGAATTTTGTCTTTGCTTTTGAGTTTGTTTATCCCTCTTGGTATAGCATTAATTTTTATTATTGCAAATAAACTTAGAACTAGGGAGTTAATCTTGGAGAGAGAAAAATATAAAGCTCTTGAAGCAGAATTTACTTCATCTTTATTTCAATTAGGTAATCGTGTTGGGGATGGCCTTCCTGCAGAAATTGCCTTTAAGAAGGTTGCAGAGTCTACACAAAATACGACTACCGGTGGTTTTTTTAGCTTAGTTAATCAAAATATCCAACAATTTGGAATGGGATTGGAGAAGGCATTATTTGATGTTAAAAGGGGGGCAGTAATTTTTTACCCTAGTTCTTTAGTCTCTGCATCGATGAAGATTTTAGTAGAATCGGCTAAGAAGGGCTTGAAGGTAGCTTCTGAAAGTTTGATGAGTTTATCAGATTATGTAAAAAATATAAAAAAGGTAAATGATCGTTTGAAAGATTTATTGGCGGACATTACTAGTGATATGAAAGGAAATATGACTTTCTTAGCACCCCTTTTAGGGGGAATTATCGTCGGACTTTCGGGGATGATTACTTTAATATTATCTGCCTTGAAGGTTTTCGTTGATTCTGGAATCGGAGGTTCAAGTTCTTCTATGGCAGGAGTTAATATTGATGAATTAACTGGTCTGTTCTATGTGGGGAACATGGTTCCAACCTTCTGGCTTCAAATAATTGTTGGAGTTTATCTAATTCAAATTGCTTTTATCCTGACTGAAACCTTAATTACTATTCAGGCCGGATCTGATAATCTTGCAACTGTAAGTGAAACAGGCAAGAATCTTAAGTCTACGATTGTTTTATACACTGTTGTTTCTTTGATTTCAATTTGTCTTTTAAGTGCTGTTGCAGCATTTGCTCTAAGGGGATTGACAGGGTAAATTTTAGATCTTTTTAACCAAAAACTTTAAATAGTATACATCTTCCCGTATACACATAATGGTAGACATATTTGACCACACAATTTTATGTAGTGGATGTGATAAGAAGATGAAAAGAGGATTTGTAAATAAACATGGTTTTCAGATCCGTGCCTTGGGATGTGAGACTTGTGGGGAAAAGATATTACATCCAGAAGATTTAGCTGCTGCTAGTGAATTTGAAAGTCTTCGGAAAAAAGATTTTAGAGTTAAGTTAAGGTTAGTGGGTAATAGTTATGCAGTTAGTATTCCGAGGGAAATTGTTGATTTTATGCATACTGCCGATAAGCAAATGGATGAGATGGTTGATTTATGTTTTGAAGAAATGGGGAGGATTAGTTTAAGTTTTTAAAATGGTAAAAGAAGATAGTTTAATCAAGGAAATTAAGTTAAGAGTTGTTGAGGCATTACAAGATGATGCATATAAGGGTATAGCAAGGATTGATCCCGAATATATGAGGAAACTTGGCTTAGAAAGAGGAGATATTGTATCTCTTAGGGGTGGAAGGGAAAGTCTTTGTGTTGTTGATAGTGCCTATCCTGCAGATAGGGGGGAGGAAATTATACGTATTGATGGAATTAGTAGGAAAAATGTTCGTGCAGGTATTGGAGATTTAATTGAAATTAAAAAAGTAAAAATTTCTGAGGCAAAGAAAATAACTATTGCACCCGCTCAAAAGGGTGTAATGGTAAAGGGGGATCCGGAAGGATTTAAACGCGGACTCTTAGGTAAACCTGTTGTTAAAGGAGATTTATTGGTGATTGGCGGAGCGAAAAGAAGGAGAGATTTGATGAGTGAAGATTTTGGAGATTTTTTTGGAGATATAATGAATCAAATGGGTGGGGGAGGATTTCAAGGGGCCATGTCTCAAATAAGATTTGCAGTGGTTAATACTTCACCAAATACTCCTTGTATCATTACCGAAAATACGCAGATAGGTCTTAGTGAGAAGACTGTAGATCTTAATGAGGAATCTATACCTGAAATTACTTATGAGGATGTTGGGGGTTTAAGGGAAGAAGTGAAAAAAGTTAGAGAATTAGTTGAACTACCTTTAAAAAGGCCTGAAATCTTTTCTCAATTAGGTGTTGAACCTCCAAAAGGAATTTTACTTTATGGTCCTCCAGGAACTGGAAAAACTTTATTAGCTCGTGCCGTTGCTAATGAGAGTGAAGCTAACTTTATTGTAATTAACGGTCCTGAAATTATGAGTAAGTTTTATGGGGATAGTGAGAAAAAAATTAGAGAAATTTTTGAAGATGCTCAAAAGAACTCTCCTTCTATTATTTTTATCGACGAAATAGATGCAATTGCTCCCAAAAGGGATGAGATTCAAGGAGAAGTTGAGAGAAGAGTAGTTAGTCAATTGTTAACAATGATGGATGGACTGCAATCTCGAGGCAAGGTTATTGTAATTGGGGCAACTAATCGGCCAAATGCTTTAGATCCCGCCCTTAGAAGGCCAGGGAGATTTGATAGGGAGGTTGAAATTAAAGTTCCAGATATGGAAGGACGGTTAGCAATTTTGAAAATTCATACTAGGGGAATGCCCCTTACGGGGGAGGTTAAGTTGGATGAGATTTCTAGAAAAACACACGGGTTTGTTGGAGCGGATTTAGAATCTCTTGCAAAAGAGGCAGCAATGAGTGTTCTTCGAGAAAATATTCACAAATTTAAACTTGATGATGAGGTTGAAATTCCAAAGGCTGTTTTGGATAGTTTGGTGGTTTCAAAAAATAGTTTTGATGAAGCCCTAAGGGTTGTTCGTCCAAGTGCGATGAGAGAAGTTTTAGTTGAAACTCCAAATATTTCTTGGGAAGATATTGGTGGATTAAAAGGGGTAAAGCAAGATTTGGCAGAGGCGGTTGAATGGCCCTTGAAATTTCCGAAAAGTTTTACGAAAATGGGAATTAGGCCCCCACAAGGAATTTTACTTTATGGTCCTCCAGGAACTGGAAAAACCCTATTAGCAAAGGCAGTAGCTAAAGAAAGTGAAGCGAATTTTATCCAAATTAAAGGTCCAAGTTTATTATCTATGTGGGTTGGAAAAAGCGAGGAGGCAATTAGAAAAGTCTTTGAGAGGGCTAGGCAAGTTTCTCCGTGTATTGTTTTTTTTGATGAAATTGATTCTCTTGCATCACGTAGGGGGGGTCAAAGTTCTGGATCGAAAGTTTCAGAAAATGTGCTAAACCAACTTTTGGCCGAGATGGATGGAATCGAGGATTTGAACAATGTTATTGTTATTGGGGCGACAAACCGGCCGGATATGTTAGATCCAGCATTAATGCGTCCGGGGAGATTTGATAGGATCGTTTTTGTCCCGGTTCCAGAAGAAGAAGGTAGAAAGAAAATTTTAGAGATTCATACAAAAAAGATGCCCCTCATCGGGAAAGAAAAGCTAATTGGAGACTTAGCTAAAACTACAGAAGGTTATACTGGGGCCGATTTGGAATCTTTAGCGAGGGAAGCAGCAATGTTATCCTTGAGAGAGGATATAACTTCTGAAAAGGTAAAAAAGAAACATTTTGATGATGCAATGAAGAAGGTTAGTCCAAGTGTTAGTAATGAAGATCAAGAAACTTATAAAAAAATGGAGGAATCATACCTTAGGAGTGCGAAGAGTGCACTTGAAAATCCTAAGAGTTATTTGGGATAAAATGTTTGGTGATGATTTTTTAGGTGGGGGAATTGAAGACCTTTTTAGAAAACTTTCTGGCGGGGAAAATTTTGTTGAATATTCTAGTGTTGGTCCTGATGGGAGAAAGAGGATTTCTCGAAGAATGCAAAAGGATATTTTTGGAAAAATTCTTTTAGATAAAATTTCAACAAAAAAGAGAATTTATTTTATCTTTGATTTTTCGGGAAAAACAAATGTTAATGCAAAAGTTAGGGATCATCTTGTTGAAGATGATTATGGGGAACAAGTTGCTACAGGAAATAAGATTTTGGAAGTTTTTGAGGGTAGTTCTGTACTTGGAGAGTATCCGGTTTCTGAAGATCTAAAACTAAAAAGTTTAGAAAGTAATTTTCTGAATGGAATTTTGGAGGTATCTTTTAAAAAATGAGTGGTGAAAAATTAACTCTTGAAACTATGGAATCAAAACAGGAGCATCTTGGAAGAGGTCTTGTTTCAATTGCGAGTTCAGACTTAGATACTTTAGAGATAACTTCCGGAGGCTTTGTAAATGTTGGAAATTCAAAAAAATTAATTCTTCGAGCAATAAGGGCTGATGAGGAATTTAAAGGGAAGATGGGTATAGATGGAGAAACTAGGCACGTTTTGGGAATTTCCCTTGGTGAAGAAATTTCTGTTTCAAAAAGCAAGGAGGTTCCAAAGATTTTGAAGTCTATTGAAGTTTCAGTTTTAGAAAACGAAAATGTCGAAGAGGAAGAACTGAAGAAGTCAATAATTCCAAGCTTAAAAGACAAAAGAAATGAACAATTATTTAGGTCTGCATTTTCAGGATTTCCAGTATCTGAAGGACAAAGAACAAGTCTTCCATTAAGCAATGGTGAAAAATTAGTTTGTGCAATTACAAAAATATTACCAAAGGCATTAAAATCTGGTGTGGTGACTGATAAAACAAAGATCACAATTTCCGATGCAATTGGAGATGGTTCGGGAGTAAATGTTCATTATGAAGATATTGGTGGCTTGGATGAAGAAATTTCCAAGATTAGGGAAATGGTAGAATTTCCGATGAAGCATCCAAAAATATTTGAAAGATTGGGAGTTAGTGCACCGAAAGGGGTTCTTTTAACGGGCCCGCCAGGAACTGGAAAAACCCTATTAGCAAAGGCAGTAGCTACAGAAACAGAGGCAAAGTTTATTTCTATTGCGGGTCCTGAAATTATGAGTAAATATCATGGAGGTTCAGAGGAGAATCTCCGGGCGAAGTTTGAGGAAGCACAAAAAAATACCCCTTCTATTATTTTTATCGACGAAATAGATGCAATTGCTCCCAAAAGAGGGGAAACAAATGATCAAGCAGAAAAAAGAGTTGTTACACAATTGCTAACTTTAATGGACGGGCTTAAATCTCGTGGACAGGTAGTTGTTATGGCTGCAACAAACCGGCCGGATGATTTGGATGAAGCACTAAGGAGATCGGGAAGGTTTGATAGGGAATTAAGAATTAGTCCTCCAACAGAAGAAGGTAGAAAGAAAATTTTAGGTATACATACCAGAAATATGCCTCTAGAAGAAAAGGATGCAATCTTAACTGAATTTTCTAATAAGACGGTTGGTTATACGGGGGCAGATTTGGAAGTTTTATGTAAGGAGGCTGCACTACATTCTGTTAAACCCTTCTATACTGAATTAATGAGTCTTTCCGAAGAAATGGAAAGTAACGGGGTTGAGGAAAATAATCTTAAAGAAGGGGAATTAGAAACTGTTGCTGCAAGAGAGATATTCTCACGTCGTGAGAGATTGCTTAAAAATCTTATTGTGAAGAGAAGTGACTTTTCTTATGCTATGTCGATGGTAGAACCTTCAGCCATGAGAGAGGTTTTAATTAAAAAACCAAATACGAAATGGGAAGATATTGGAGGATTGGAAAAAGAAAAAGAAAAATTAAAAGAATTAATTGAACTTCCACTATTGAGACCAGACTTATTTAAGCTTGCAGGGATAAAACCGGGGAAAGGGATATTGCTCTCAGGTCCTCCAGGAACTGGAAAAACTTTATTAGCTAAAGCAGTTGCAAATGAAGCAAATGCAAATTTTATCTCGGTAAAGGGTCCGGAGCTTATTAGTAAGTGGGTTGGCGAAAGTGAAAAGCATGTTAGGGAAATCTTCAAAAAAGCAAGACAGGTTGCCCCTTCCATTATTTTCTTTGACGAGTTTGATTCTCTTTCAAAATCTCGGGGTAGTGGTTTTGGGAATGATTCTTCGGAAAAAGTGGTAAATCAATTATTAACAGAGCTTGACGGAATTGAAGATCTTGATGGTGTGATGGTTATTGCTGCGACAAATAGGAGGGATTTGATTGATGCTGCCCTTTTGCGTCCGGGGAGAATAGACTCTTTAGTAGACTTGAAGGTTCCGGATAAAATAGCAAGAAGAGAAATTTTTAAGGTTCATACGAGGGGTATGCCTCTTTCTAAAGATATAAACATCGAAGATTATGTCCAAAAAACTACAGGGTGGAATGGTGCAGAAATAGAAACCCTTTTAAGAAATGCTGGTATTTCTGCTATTAAGCGTGCATCTAAAAAGGACAATGGTTCACTAACCATTATGTCTAAAGATTTAGAAAGTTCTTTTAAAAGCTTGTCTAAAGACCTTGGAAGAGAAGAAGAATCTAAAAAAATTAAAAAATAACTTAAAGCTAGGGGCTGGGAAATGTTTATAAAGGTCTTTGTTTTATTCTTCATATGAAAAAGGTGGTGAAAAATTCTTTAAGTATGAAATCTCCGAAAATTGTTAAAAAAGCAAAAGTTTCTAGGTTTAAAAAAGCAAATGATATCTCTAAGGATGTTCCCTCTAAGTCTGCTGGTCCTAAATTGGAGAATCTTTCTGGAAAATTTAATGAAAAACAATTATCGGATATGAATTTGACTTTAGATCAACACAAGGGTCCAAATCACGGCACTTTTTTGAAAACATTTGTTCCAGGTTTTGATGGTCTTGTTGGAAAAGGTATTCCTTTTGGAAGTGCAGTTTTAGTTGAGGGTGGTCCAGGTAGTGGGAAAACAATTTTTTGTCTGGAAGTTGCTAAGCAACTTTGTGAGAGGGGAAAGAAAGTTCTTTATATGAGTTTTGAGGAACCCGAGTTCAGACTTATCTCACATATGGAGGCTTTTGGAGCAAAACCTCGGGAGTATATTAAGAAAGGTAATCTTTATGTTAAGAGATTTAATGCACTAGATATTGCTCGAAGTGTTGAGGCTTTATTGAGTGAAGCAAAAAAAGAACTTTTAATTGATGTTCAGCCTGTTTTAATTCCACAAGATTTCAAACCAGACGTTGTTTTAATTGATTCTTTGTCTAGTATTGCTTCTGCATTTAGTGGAGAGGGAAGTAGGTTTAGAATTTATATGGAACAGTTATTTAGATATTTAGAATCTCATGATATAACTTCTTTTTTAATTAGAGAAGTTTCAAGTCCATCCCATGTTGGTAATACTTTTGTTGAGCAAGGAGAAGCAGTTAGTTTTTTATCTGATGGTATAATTGCAATCTACAATGTATTTTATCGTGGTGGAACTCGTAAAAGGGGTTTAGAGGTGGTGAAAATGAGGGGTGCAGAAATTGATAGACGTATTGTTGAATATGCTATGAAGGTTGGAAAGGGCGCAGAATGTTATCCTAAAAAAACACTGACTGGAGATTTTATACTTACTTAGTCACGATAATATGGCAAGTAAATTTCTTATGAAAAAAGGTTTGGTTTTCTTATTTTCTCTAATATTCTTATTATTTTTTGTTCTTAGCGAGGAAGTTAATGTTACAGACCAAGAGTATTCGAGGTTATGTCTGGAATCTTCTAAAAGTTTAATGTTTGAACTTCAACAAGGGGGTTTCAATGTTTTTAGAGTAAATGATACTTTGATTGATGCACAATTAATTTATGATTCTCAAGTTTTACTGGATAGGCGTGGTGCTAGTGGGAAGTATGATTCTGTAATTGGCGCTTGTGAGTTAGTTAGTTCTCTTAGTGAGTTAGCTTTTCAGTCTACTGATGATCTTAAAGCCCTTAATGATTTTTATTTGGATACAACTGAAGGAGAAGTAACTTTTGATTCTGTCGATCTCCTTATTAAAAAAATACAACAGGAAATTCAAAACGAGAGATATGAGAAAGTAGAGGCTCTTGTTGAAGAAACCTATGAGGAGATTAGTAGTGCACAAGAAGAGTATTCTCGTATGAATAGATTTTATGTTGCGACTACTCAAAATTTCCTTAGTTTTCTTAAAAAAAATATTTACGTTTTCATTTTCCTTATTGGATTCATTTTTTTAGCATATGTTAGTTATCATGCGAGGGTAAAAAAATACTTAATTAGAAGAAAATTAAATAATTTGAGAGTGAGGAAAGAGTCCTTGAAAGATTTGATAGGGCAAACCCAGAGAGATTATTTTCAAACTGGAAAAATTTCAGATTCAGATTACCAAGTTCGTAGCAAAAACTTTGCAGAACTGATTAGAGATATTGATCGGCAGGTTCCATTACTTGAGGAAAGCCTTATTAAATCTAAAACCAATAAAGATTCAGATGAAAACCTTAAAAGAGTTGTTCGGAAGAAAAAAATTAGGGGAAAATAGTAATTCCGAGGAACAAAAAGATTTGACAGAAATGTCTAAGAAAGAAAAGAAAGAGTTTTTGGACCAGGATATCATGGAAAGAATGATTCGGGTTGAGCAAACTGTTTCTAGACACTTCGGTAAGAAAGTACAGCACAAGGAGACTTCTTTTTATAAGGGTCTTTCAAAAGAAGATAAGATGACCTACAATCGACATATGAATAAGAAAAAGAAAAGAGGTATTTTCAAAATGTTAGTTTTAATTTTACCATTGTTTACATTTGGGTTAATGAGGTTTAACATTACGGGGGCTGTTGTTAGAGAGACTACGGGCTTTGAACCTTACTGGTGGTCTCTTGTTGCCTTGGGAGTTTTTGTAGTATTGGGTTTTTTTATGTTAGCTAGTTATTTCCTTCGGAAAGGTATTGAGAGAAGGCTTCGAAGTCATGAGAGATATTTGGTTCGTAAGATGAAGAAGATTAGTAAAAAATCTCGTAAAAAGAAAAAGGCCTAATATTTTTCTATTTCCCTATCTAATACTTCAACTAAAATTCCTGCTTGTTTCATTAAATCTGCTGCCCCGGATTGGTATCCTTTTTCACAGACAACCCTTTTTATTCCAGCATTGGCAATCATTTTTGCACAAACTGGACAGGGGACCATCTTACAATATAATGTTGCACCCTTTATTGGAATTCCTAACTTTGCAGCCTGGCAGATTGCGTTTTGTTCGGCATGTGTAGTTCTAATGCAATGGTCTCTCTTAATTCCGTCCTCATGTATTGTTGATTCAAGTTGGTGTCCCACCTCATCACAATGAGGTAATCCTGTGGGGGATCCGACATAGCCAGTAACTAAAATTTGTTTATTTTTTGCAATTACACATCCAGTTTTACCCCTATTACATGTTGCTCTTTTTGCAACAGATCTAGAAATTTCTAGGAAGTATTCATCCCATGTTGGCCTTGAAACTTTTGAATTTAAATCGGCATAAAGATTTTCCATTCTTGGATGTAATAGTTCAATAGGGCCTTCATTATCATTAACAAATATAAATCTAGATTTTTTTATACATTTACCAACACCCTGTCCATGTTTCTCTTCATTGATTCCTTTATCTTTATTGTCTACTTCGAGGAATCTTTCCCAAGTTGTTGGATCGCTTTCTCTTGCTCTGGAAATTAATCTTTTAAAACGGAGTTTTTGTGGGGCATCAACGGCAACTAAAAAAAAGTTTTTTTGTTTAGATAGGTAATCAACTTCTGCAGGGTTTCTTATTGAATCTATTACAACCTTCGGACATTGCATTTTATTTATTTTTCCTATTATCACCTTGGTTAGATAATCAAGGCCTCTTTCTTTTCTAATTTTATTTCCTAAATATTGTAGATTTTTTCTAGTTATCTCTAAATCTAATTCTTTTGCTATTTTCCTTAATTCATCAGAATGGGAAAAATATACAAAGCCTTTTTCTTTTAAGAAATCTGAAAAAACTCCCTTTCCAGATGCCAGACTTCCTGTTAATCCTATTATCATTAACAAAAAAAATCTTGATCCTTTATAATTATTATTGTACTCCAGTTAATCTTTTATGATAACATTTTTACAATACTTTTTGGCTATATTCCCTAGTTTATCTAAAAACTCTTTTGAAATATTTTCTTCATTTTTAAAATCATTATCAATAAAATTTCCAACATTCTTGAATCCTTGGAGAGAGTAATTTTCTATTTTTTTATTTATTAATTTATAAATCCATTCCAGTGTTTTTTTAATATTTTCTTCATTATGAAATCTTTTTAAAATTGTTGTTCTAAACTCATGGTTTGGAAATTTTGAGATTAGTTTGATTGAATCTTCTATATTTTTAATTATTATTTTACTATTTTTTCATAATCTTCTGGAGAACCTTTGATGTCCATTGCAATATAGTCCACAAGGTTATTATCTATAAGTGACTTTAATTTTTCAGGATTACTCCCGTTAGTGTCTATTTTAATCTTATATCCTAATCTTTTTATTTTAGCTAAAAAATCTTCTTCAATAGTTAAGAGGGGTTCTCCTCCAGTTATACAAATTCCTGTTAGTTTACCTTTTCTTTTTTTTAAGAAGTCTAAAATTTCCTTTTGTTCATAGGTTTGTGGTTCTTCTCTTAGAACCAACTGAGGATTATAACAAAATCCACATTTAAAATTACAACCCTGGAGAAAAATTACACAGCAAGCTTCTCCAGGATAGTTTACTAAACTAAAAGTTTCAAAACCTTTAATTTTCATTTTTTCTAATTATCTAAGCTAAACATTTGTCTGTCTCCCCATTCAGCTCTTTTTCCAGCGTTCCAATTCTCTATAGGTCTCATATAACCACAGACTCTTGAAACTACTTCACATTTTGTTCTTTGCATTTTTACCTCTTTTTTATTTAGTTAGTAGAACTTTCGTGTTCTTTAAGTTCTTCTTTTGGGTTATACCCAATTTCTTTGTCACATTCAGGACAGTATTCATGTTCTCCTACTAAGTATCCGTGTTTTGGACAAATTGAAAATGTGGGGGTTAGGGTAAAGTAAGGAAGTTTGTAGTTTTCAGCTATCTTTTTCACAGTCATTTTAGCAGCTTCTGCCGAAATTCTTTCACCAAGGAAGAAATGTAGAACTGTTCCTCCAGTATATTTTGTTTGTAGTTCGTCTTGTAGGTCTAGTGCTTGGAAAATGTCTTCAGTGTATCCTACAGGTAATTGTGTAGAGTTTGTATAATAGGGTTTTGCTCCTTCGTTCTTAAATGCTTCCTCATTTGCAACAACAATTCTACCAAATCTTGTTTTATCTCCTCTTGCAAATCTGTGTGAAGTTCCTTCTGCAGGTGTTGCTTCAAGATTGTAGATATTTCCTGTTTCTCCTTGAAACTCTTCCATTTTCATTCTCATATAGTCTAGTACTTCTATTGAGAATTTCTTTCCTTCTTCTGTTGCAATTGTTTCTTCTGGCATAAAATTCATTATTGCTTCATTCATTCCAATTAATCCTATTGTTGAAAAATGATTTTTCCAACATTTTTTAAATCTCTGATTAACTTTCTTAAGATAATATTTTGAATAAGGATATAGGCCATTCGCAGTGAATTTTTCAATTGCTTTTCTCTTAATTTCTAAACTTTCCTTTGCTAATTCCATTAGGTTGCCCAACCTTTTGAAGAATTCTTCTTTATCTGTTGAGATGAATCCAATTCTTGGGAGGTTGATAGTTACTACACCTATGCTTCCGGTTAGAGGATTACTTCCGAATAATCCTCCTCCTCGTTTTCTTAATTCTGTTTGATCTAATCTTAATCTACAACACATACTTCTTGCATCTTCTGGGCTCATATCTGAATTAATGAAATTTGAGAAATAAGGGACCCCGTACTTTGCAGTCATCTCCCAAAGGATATCATAATCTTTATTGTCCCATTCAAAATCTTTAGTTATGTTGTATGTTGGTATTGGAAATGTAAAAACTCTTCCCTGGGCATCTCCTTCTATCATTACTTCACAAAAAGCTTTGTTAATCATTTTTAATTCTTCTGAAAATTCTCCATAGGTTTCCTTCTGTGGTTTTCCTCCGATAATTACCGGTTCTTGTTTCATATATTTTGGAACTTTCAAGTCCATTGTAATATTAGTAAATGGTGTTTGGAACCCGACTCTTGTTGGGACTGCAAGGTTAAATACAAATTCTTGCATTGCTTGTTTAACTTCTTTGTATGTAAGATTATCAAATTTGATAAAAGGTGCTAAAAGGGTATCAAAGTTAGAAAATGCTTGTGCTCCTGCAGTTTCTCCTTGCAATGTGTAGAAGAAATTTACTATTTGTCCTAATGCTGTTCTAAGGTGTTTTGCGGGTTTTGAGGAGACTTTCCCCTTAACACCTGTAAATCCTTCTACAAGAAGGTCTTTTAGATCCCATCCGACACAGTTTCCAGAGATTACAACCTTCCCTTCTCTCATTACAACAAGAGTTCCATTTTTTACTGAAAAATCATAAACTTTTCCATTATAATTCTTTGTTACGGGTTTTTTTCTATATATTGGGGTAAGATGATTATTTATTACAGATACCATAAAGATTTCCTTGTTTTTTCTTTTGGTGATTGTGCCACAAAGTCCTATTTTTAACAGACATTCTACAACATCTTCTGCTAGTTGTTTTGATTTGGTATAATATTTGAGGAACTTTCCTTTTTCTGAAAGAGAACCGTCCCCCTTAAATAGGGTATTGAGAAAGATTTTGATTAAACCCGAATTTAATTCTTTTATATTTTGGGGGATATATTTCGAGCCGGATAGTCCAAACTTTTTTAAATAAAAGTATAATTCCTTTGAATGTAAGTGTAAATTGAAAGTAGAAGAATTATTAAAGTTTAATTTCATTTTTTTAAGTAAGGAAATAATTTCATTCCTATATTTTTTTTCAGATTGGGCAATACTTATTCTATAATCTCCTTTTTCTGGTATATAAACAGATCCTTCGGATAAATACCATCCCATAAATTCTAGATAATTTTCAATCTTAAGTTTTCCAATTTCTTTTTTTCTGTTACCCCCCTTAATCTTTGGAACTTGAAAAAAATCAACTTTTTTCCCATTCCATGAAACTTGTTTTGTAAATTCCATTCCATATTTAAAATTGGGGGGATTTACAAATTCCCATTTCTTTTTGTTTTTTCTTCTAACCAACAATCTATGCTCTGGAGTAACTAATAGGGAAATACTTCTTCCTTCATAAGAATGGAGTTTTCCTTTATAATTATAAATTTGTCGGGCATAGGGTTTTTGAAACTCCATTTTTCCAGTTTTTAAATTTTTAGTTGCAACCTTTTCATTTTTATTAACATCCTTGAAAAATTTCCATCCTTTTTCTGTTAAAATTTTCGTTTTATCATCAAAACAGTAGGCTCCTAGTGTGCCTAAATCATGTATGTGTAGGTCTCCTGTTTCATGAGATAACCTAATTGCTTCTGGGTATATTCTTCGCATCCAGTAGTTTGTAATAATCTTTGTTGCTATATAGTTGTTTAATCCCTGTAATGAAAAATCCATATTTGAATTTTCTTTAACCATCCAATCGTTTAAACCAATATAATCATCTACAGCTTCAATTGTATCAAATAATCCCTTTACGTTTCTTAATTCCTCATGAGATTTTCTGTATAAAATGTAAGATTTTGCAACTTTTGCGTGTCCTTCTTCTATTAGGACTTTTTCTATTAAGTTTTGTACTGTTTCAACTTCGGGGATTCCATTTTCTCCATATTTTTCTATTAAGAGTTTTAAAATTATTTCTGTTAGTTCTGCTGGTTTTTGTTCATCTGTTCCTCCCACGCTTTTTACTGCCTTCCAGATTGCTTCAACTATTTTTTCTTTTGCAAAAGATACAACACTTCCATCTCTTTTTCTTATTTTTGTAATCATTTTAGTTTTTTAGTTCCTTTAATTCTTTTTCAAACTCTTCTAAAGAGTCTAGGTTTTTGTAGACTGCTGCAAATCTCATATAAGCAACTTTGTCTACCTTTTTTATTTCTGCCATAACAATTTCCCCAATCTTTGTTGTTGGGATGTCTTTGTCCTTTGCGTTCCTATAGACCCTTGCCTCTATCTTTCCTACCAAATCCTCTGTTTCCTCAGGAGTGAAATTTCTTTTGTCTATACAAAGAGAAATTCCTTTCTCTATTTTTTCTCTATTGAACTTTTCCTTGTGGTTATCTTTTTTTATAACCCAAAGTCCTAATTCTATCTTTTCGTAGGTTGTGAATCTTTTGCAACACTTAAGGCATTCTCTCCTTCTTCTGGTTATTGATTCATTATCTCTCTTGTCAATAACCTTCGTTTCTTGGTTGTTGCAGTATGGACATAGCATTTTGTCATTTTTGGAGGACTACAATATGTTGTGTCTTGTGTCCCCTTAGACCACAACAAGTTGTGGTATGGTTAGAATTAGAAGTTCTTAGTATTTAAACATTTAGGTGATGTAGTGAGACATTACTTGGGGATGACAGAGGTTTTTAAAAATGGATAAAATAAAATGGTTACTAATTAAATTATTAAAAAATCTTCATTACTTTTTACAATCTATTGCAGGGCAATTAATGTTGCTTGGACCTTTAATAAGTTTATTACTAGTGTCGTTAGGTAAACTATTACAGGTAACTGTAAATTGGTCAGTTCCATTATTTAAGTTTCTTTCCAAGGTACAATATTCATGCTCTTTGCCTTCAATACATCTAAGTTCACATGCTTGTTCTATTGTCTGAATGTTTGTCTTTCCACCACCAATGTTTGTAACTTGGTCCCATAGTTTACCCCAAGTTCCTGTAATTCCCATGGTCAGAAGAATTAATACAATAACTCCAATCGCTAATGCTATAATTAACCCAATAGTCATCTCTCCTTTTTTACTCACCATCTTGTTATTTTGTAGATTGTTTAGTATTTAAATGTTATTGAAACTAACAAGTAAATTCCTCACAATTTAATTTTATAATTTTGTTGTTAGATATTTCCAGTTCTGCTAATTCTGAACAGGTTATCTCTTGATTAAGTTCTTCGGTTTTCAATATCTTTTTATTACAACAGAAATTTGTCTGCTGATCCATTTGAGATTCGCTATTACAAATTACCACAAGATCATCAATAGTTGATTCACTTACACTGTTTTCTATTTTACTGTGAAATATTGTTTTATTGGTTACAATGGCATAGGCAGAGAATGTTAAAATTATGATTCCTATAATTATTGCAATGATCATTCCAATGGCCATTTCTCCTCTTTTCATAATTTATCTAATTTAATTGAGTTTAAATATTTGTCGGCCTTGTTTTTTTATTAAAGGGCAAACATTATAAACTTGTTTTATTAAATAAATTTAGAAGATGGCGTTTGATTTTAGTTTTGCAAGTGGAGGGAGTTCTTTTAGTTATAGTAATCGGCCATTTTATGATTTCTTTTCTTTTGGTTCTTTTGAAGAGGTTGTTTTATTTTTGGCTGTTCTTTTAATTGGTTTTGCTGTTAGTTATACTGGATTGAAGAGGTTTTTTACAGAAAAGTTACCTGCAGGTCGTTATTTTGATAAAAGACTTGGAGCCTCAGTGGATAAGGGTCCACGCACCATTGTTAAGAATCAGGCAGCAGTTGTAGTGATTAGTTTATGTATTGCTGTGATGATGACTTTTGGTTTGTTGAGAAGTGGTTGGTTGTTTCATTATTTTGGTGCGGCAAGTGGTTTAATTAGTATCATAATTATTTTGATGTTTTCTTTAATTGGTGTAGCAATGATATCTTGGGCTTATCGTTTTTTAGAAGTGAATGTTGGTGGAATCATTGCAGGAATTGTTTCTGGGCCAATTATTTGGGGGTTAATGATATATGCTTTGCCAATTCTACTTGGAGGTTATGATTATTCTTTATTTTATAAAATTTATCTAACAATTACTAGCATTATGGCTCTTTTCATCTTAACTATGTTCTTTATTGTCGTAGGATTTTATCGTCATTCAAGAGGGTTGGAAGGAAAGGGTTTTGTCCGTCGAAATCCCTAGGTAAGTTATTGAATTATTTTAATTTGAGTATAGAAAATCTTATAAACTTGTTTTCTATCTAGGTTTATGGTTATTTTACTGAAAGGGGGTAGATATATATGAATAAGAAATTTTTATCAATAGTAATTTTACTTTTGTTTACTTTTTCTTTGATGGCAAGTGTTAGTGCGGCAACCGTTCCAACGGATTATGGATCTTATGAAGGGGATAGTATTTATTCAAAGGGGTCTTTATGGTGGAAAGACTATTATGATGGAGATTCTGGAAAGAGTTTTGAAAGTACAACAGACCTTTGGAAAGATAGAACTGCCACAGCTCAAAATCAGTATGATGTACTTTGGTTAAATAATCCTACCGGAGCCTTACAATCCATCGTATCTAGGATTTATAGGGCTGGAAAATGGGTTCTTAATTTGATTATTGGTCCAGTTAGTTCAGAGGTTAGGGGGATGGTTCCTTCAGATTCTGCAGCCTATGCGGTTATAATTGCTATTTTTCTGATAATCTTTGTAACCTTTTATGATATTATCCATACTTTTTCTAGTTTTGGAAGGTGGACTTCCTGGTGGGTTTCTTTAGGTCTTGGAATCATTGCGGCAAATGTTGGTTTTGTGAATCGAACGTTTCTATGGGTTACATCAATATTTTTAGGAGTTGGAATAACGGCTGTTTGGGTTGCTTTGTTGGGAGCCTTTGTGCTTTTTTTTCTAGTTAATTTTGGTGTTTCTTTCGCAGGTCCTTGGATCTTAAAGCGAAAGGCACTTATGAATGCTGCAAAGAGTAATGTTGATGTCCAAGAGGGTGCAGCGAAGTTAAGTGCAGATCTTGAAGCTATCGGAACTATTGGAAAAGGTATTAGGAAAGGTGGAAATGAGTCTTCCAAGGTAACTCCTTAATTTTTTGAGATTTAATTTTTTATCTCTTTTTCTTTTTTTATTCTTGACTTAGGGCGTCTGAGAAATCTTTAGAATTTTTTTCTAATTGGTTTTGGGCAATTCTAGTTTTAGTTCCCATTAGAAAGGACTTATTTACTCTCTTTTTCTTTTTTAATTCATTCCCAAAGAATTTTATTAATACTAATATTATAATTGTAACTAAAAGGGTGATAAAAATAGTTTTTCTATCTAATCCTCCGAGAAATTTTATCTTATCTATTATTGTATAAAATCCGTCTGCGAATCTTGTTATTTGTCCCATTAGGCTTGCTATAACTGTTAAACAAATTGCAAGAATGGAATTTATTTCCTCTGAAAATGAGGAGAAAAGTAACAAGTCATATAATGTGAATAGGAAAATAATTAAACACCCGGCCAAAACAACAAATCTCTCCAAACCAACTTCTTCTCCTTCTTCAATATTAAAGATTATTCTAGTTGGTTTTTCCATTATCTCAGGTAAGGGTGTTGTAAACATTTTGGTTATATTGTCTTGACGAAGGCTTTCATTTTCTGCTGCTTCTTTTGTTCTTTCTTTTAGTTCATTCAAGATTTCTGTTGTTGTTTTTTGTATGTTTTCTTTATTTTCTTCAAAACTAGGAGAGGTTACAGTTTCCGGAACCTCATTCTGGTTTGTATTTTCTGCAGCAAATGTTAGGGTCAAAAACAAAATTCCTAAAAACAAAATAATTAAACTCTTTTTCATTTAATTAGAGAGTTTTGGGATTTATTAAATGTTTTGTCTATATCTCAGGTTAGCAAGATCAAGCTAGAAAAGATTTAAAAAGAATCTAATTTAAGGTTATGGATAAAAGATGGTGCCAATTATTTTAATTTGGATGTTGATTTTTGTTGTGGCCCTTATTGTGCTTCTTAAGTCTAGCGATTATTTTACTTCCGCTGCTGAGAGAATCGGTCTAAAACTCGGTATCTCGGCCTTTATTTTAGGAGTTACGGTTGTAGCTCTTGGAACTTCTCTTCCGGAATTAATTTCTTCGATATTTGCTGTTAGTTCCGGTGCTTCTGAAATTGTTATAGGAAATGTGGTTGGTTCGAATATAGCCAATATCCTCCTAATTCTTGGTGTTATTGCAATTTTTGCAAAAAAATTGAAGACAGATCATGAGCTTTTAGAAGTAGATCTTCCTATCTTGTTTGCTTCTACATTGTATGTATTAATGGTTTCTTTTGATGGAGTAATTACTTTGATGGAGGGAGTAATAGGTATTTTGGGAATTGTTGTTTATTTTGTATTTGCAGGAACCTATGCGCACAAATCTCATAAAAATGAAGAGAAAAAGGTTCTTGCAGAGAAAGCAATTTTAGAAAGAGAAGGTATCTTGGCACAATTTTTAATTATTCTTCTTAGTGGGTTCTTCATCTATTTGGGGGCAAAATACACTGTTGAATCTATAATTCAAATCTCTACAATTTTAAATATAGCAAAAGAAATAATTGCGGTTAGTGCTGTTGCCATTGGAACTTCTCTTCCAGAGTTGGCTGTTGGAATACAGGCTGCCCGCCGAGGAAACGCCGGGATGGCCTTTGGAAATGTTTTAGGAAGTAATATTTTTAACTCATTTGCAGTCCTGGGGATTTCTGCATTATTTGGAACCTTGGTGGTACCTGCCTCTATGCTTATGTTCAGTATTCCGGTCTTAATAGGTGTTAGTTTGTTATATATCTTCACAGTTCAAGATAAGCAATTAACAATTTGGGAAGGAATTATCTTTCTATTGGCCTATGTTTTATATATTGGCAAGATTTTTGGATTGTTTTAATTATTAGTTGGCACAACCTTTGCATATAATTTGGTTTCTTTTATTGATGCATAATATCGAAAAGATAGCTTATTTCAATAGGTTTAAAAACTTGTATTCTATTATTTTATTATGATAAAAAGAGGAATGATATTAATATTTGCAATTTTATTCTTAGTAAGTTCTGTTTCTGCATTTCAAGAAGGATATTGTGCAACAGCAGAAATAACTTCCATAAATCCTAGTTCAATTGGTGCAGATGAGGATTTTACAGTTGGAATTGTTATAGATAATTGCGGAGACGAAATTCCAAAGAATGTAACTTTTGAAATTTTAAGACACAGCGAGGATATAGAAATAAAAGAACCATTAGTAAATAATATTGGAAAAATGGGCTACGCAAATAGCCAGAGATTTATTCTTTATCATATGCATTCTTCTCCAGATGCAACCCCTGGAGAGCATATCTTTGAAACAAAAATAACTTATGGAAATAAAGATTTTCATATTGAAAAAGAAGATAATTTTTCAATTACGATAAACACACAAAAACCAGATTTAGCAGTTTCTAGAATTTATACAAATCCTGAAATTATTTCTGAAGGAGAAAAAATTATCTTAACAATAGATATAGAAAATGCTGGGAACGGAGAAGCAAAAGATGTTAGGGTTGAGTTAGAAAATTTAGAATTAGAGGGAGTTAAACAAAAATATCTTGGGAAAATAGAATCAGATGAGAATATGCCTGCAAGATTTATTTTTGAAGGAGATAAAAATGGAATTTACGAGGGAAACATAAAAATAAATTATAAATTTGCAGGAGAGAATAAAGAATTAAATTTTCCAATACAAATTCAAATATTGTCAAATGGAACAAATTATTTTTATTTAGTTGGAATAATTTTAATATTAGGAGTTTTAGGGTATTTTTTATATCGGAAAAAATTAAATCCTAAAAATTAGAGAATGAGAAAAAATGAAATTCTCACAGCTTTTTTTATTGCAAAGAAAAATATTATCAAAAATAAAAATTCTTTGTTATTTACAATTTTAATTATTTCTTTAGGTTTTATTTCTTCAATTATAATTTATGGAGTTTTACAAGATGTTAGTTATGATTTACAAGAAAATTTTATAGAAACAAATATGGGGCATGTAATCCTAGAACCCTATAAAAATCAAGATAAAATTAATAATGTTAATAATGTTGTTGAAAAAATAAAAGTTTTGCCTAATATTTTAGGTGTTGCAAGGATAACTAAAAAATCTGCCCGTATTTATGATAAAGATGAAAATTATATTGATACCGAAATATTAGTGATTAATCCTAAAGAATTTTCAGAAGTTTCAGTTATAGATAATATAATTGAAAAAGGAGATTTTTTGTATAAAGGGGAAAATGATAAAATCTTAATGGGTTGTGTAAATATTGAAAGTTGTAATGAAATAAAAGCATTTGATACAATTAACTTAGATGTTGGAGAAAAAGCCCGTATTGTTTCAAATGGATATCCTGAAACTTTCTTAACCCTAAAAGGAATTTATGACCATAGATACATTGAAATTGAAGCAACATCTTATATTAATGAAGAAACAGCAAAAGCAGTTTTTTCTGATTATGATTCTACAAAGGCAGACCAAATAATAATCTTATTGCCTAAAAGAAAACATGCAAGTGAAACAATTGAAGAATTGTCAAAAATGAATTTGAATGTAAAACTTTCTGATTGGGAAGAAAAATCTTCAAAATTTTCTTCTGTTGTAGATTCTTTTATAATAATTGGAAATATCTCATTTTTTATTGGTATTTTAATTTCAGCAATTTCCATTTATGTAATCTTATACATAAATATTCTTAACAAAAAAACACAGATTGGAATTATTAAGGCGATTGGAATAAAATCAAAAGTAGTGGCTCTATCTTATGTTATGCTTTCTTTCTTTTTGGGAATTATCGGCTCTGTATTGGGAATTATCTTAACTTTGTTAATGGTAGAATATTTTAGATTTAGCCCAATACAAACGGGGGTAGGAGAGTTAGTTCCGCAAGTTACAATGGGGATTTTTATTCTTGTTGGCTCTGCGATTCTTCTTGCATCAATAATTTCAGGATACATTGTATCTAAAAAAATAACTAAACAAAATATAGTTGAGGCAATTTTCCATGGATAAAAAAATAATTTTATCAGTTAAGAATTTAGTTAGAACCTATGGAGAAGGTAGGGCAAAAACAGAAGCAGTAAAAGGAATTTCTTTCGAAGTAAAAAAAGGGGAATTTATTGCTTTATCAGGACCTTCAGGAAGTGGAAAATCTACAACATTTCATCAAATTTCTTTATTAGATAATCCAACTTCTGGAATTATCAATTTTTGTGGGCAAAATATTATAAAATTAAATGAAGATAATAAATCAAATTTTAGGTTAAAAAAAATTGGTTATGTTTTCCAACATTATGAATTATTGCCTGAATTAACAGCAATAGAAAATATTTATCTTCCTCTTATGGTAGATAAAGGAATAACAACAGAAATAAAACAAAGAGCTGAAAAAATTTTAAATGAAATGAATTTATTAGAAAGAAAGGACCATTATCCTTCTGAATTATCCGGAGGAGAACAGCAGAGGATTGCGATTGCTCGGGCATTGATTAAAGAACCCGAGATAATTCTCGCAGATGAACCAACAGCAAATCTAGATTCTTTGGCTGGAAGAAGAATAATGGAAACGCTAAAGGAACTGAATGAGAAGAAGGAGATTACGATTTTTGTTATAAATCACGAAAGAGGGTTTGAAAAATATTTTGACAGGGTTATAAGATTAAAAGACGGAAAAATTGATAGAATTAAAAAATAGTTTTGCTAAGGGCATGAGTCTTTTTTTGAGTGGCTGAGTAAATTTAACTATGAACCATGATCCATAATAAGAGAATTCTGTCGCAAATTTATACTTAGAACTTCCTTGTGGATGTACGGATATTTGTCAAAACACTCAAATAAGGTATATGTGGGGGATATACATTCAGATCCAAGAACAACTATTAAGAAAAGTAAGTCCTGTAGGAAATGGAGTACATGTTTTTATGCCAAAAGGTTATGCAACTAGTATCCTATAGCCTTTTCTAATAAATAGTTATAGGTCTTATGCATTTGTTCCAATAGAAATTGATAGTATTTTTTACCCTTTCCATCTATTGATTTTTCTAATGCTCCAAAATAGGATTCTTTATTTTCTTTATAAACTATCATTGGTTGGTATTTGTTTGCAATTAAAATTTTATTCATAATGAATCTTCCAGTTCTACCATTTCCATCTAAAAAGGGATGGATATACTCATATCTTTTATGGAACTCAAAAGCTAAAAGTAGGGGGTGAATTTTATTTCTATTTTGTTTATACCAATCTAAAAGTTCTTCAATTTCTGTTTCAACTTCTTCTGGAGGTGTTGTTTGTGAGTTGCCCACAATATTTGCAATCTTCTTAAATCCTTTTGGATAAGGGACTTTCCCCTCCATTAGTAAATCCTCTGTTAAAATATGATATAATCTTTTTATAGAGCTTTTGTTAAATTTAAAATCTTTTTGAATATAGTTCCATGCTTTTAGCGAATTTCTTACTTCTCTAACCTCATTTTTATCCGCATATCTAGAATCTCCCTTTTCTAAGATTTCTCTTACTTTTTCAGGGGGAATTTTTGAGCCTTCAATATTATTAGAATTAAAGATGAACTCTTTTGCAAATTCTTGATTTAGGTAATCCTTGCAATTTTTTAATTCAAGAATATTTGAAATTTGTATGTTTTTTCTTTCAATTTTCTCAGGAAGTTTGAGATTAAAAGAGATCTTATTAATAATTGGAGGTAAAAACTTTATTTTAAAATTTAATTCTTTTTTATTTAATTCTTCTCTTGCTTCTTTTTCAGCTTCTTTTGTAGGCGATTCTAGAAATGAACCAATATATTTTTTGATAGTTTGTTTTTTATTTAAAAAAGATAATTTTCTAACTAAATAAATATATTTTTTCCCCCTTACACTTTTCTGTTCTATATAACTCATTTTGTTTTTATGTTTTTAGACTTTATAAACCTTACCATTTGGGCAGTATGAATCTTTAACTTCTCTCGTCAGTTAAAGGTTTTTACCTTACCATTTGGGCAGTACTGGGGACCTATTTTTTTACCATTTAGGCAGTATAGAATACTTGCGGCACATGTTTTTATGCTAAAAGATTAGCTGCTGAAGAAGAAGGACTTTTGGACTTGGTAAGTTATTATGAAAAGGAGATTTTGGCAAAAGAGAAGACACTTGAAGAGAAGAAAGAAATTTTAGATAAACAGTAACTTCCAATTAATTTATAAATCCCTAATTCTTACTATCTTTATGAAGAGGTTAATAGGTTTGTTTATTCTTAGTCTATTTTTGTTTAGTTTTGTCTTTGCAGAAGAGCCTGATTCTCAAACTTCTTTAGAGGATCCTCAGAAATTAACTGAAAAAGTTCCGGAGGGGGAGAAAGAACTAGCAGAGTTTAATGAAAAATTAGATTCTTTACCAATTGACAAGGAAACTGGGAAGTTTAATCTTTCCAAAATTGAAGGTATTAAATTGAATGCTACAAAAAGGATAGATGCAATTAATGATTATGTCAATGAAACTGCCAATTGGACAAAGCCTATTTTCAGAATGGTGCCTGAAATTTCATGGTTATTCTTTGCTAATTTGTACGTTTTTCTTTTTTTCTTTACAATTTTGGTTTTAAATGGTGATGAATTCTTTTTCTATATTTCTGAGAACTGGATGGCTTATTTATCTGGTCTTGGTTTATTTGGAATTGGTCTTGTTACATCTCTTTATATAAATCTTGCAAGATTTTTGGTTAATTTTGTAGATATGGCCTTAGATATTCTAGTTCCAATAGGGCTTATTGCATTTGTTCTTGGTATTGTGCTCTTAGTGGTTTTAGTAATCTTGTTTCCAATGTTTATTAGATTTGTAGTTAAAATTCCCTTTATGCTTCTAAAGGGTACAGGTTTAAGACAAATTGTTAAGGAAGGGAAAGGAGAATTAAAGAAGTTGAAAGAAGAGAGAGAAGTTATTGGTGGCTTTACTGAAGGTCTTGAGGGTTAAATTTTACGATTCTATTTTTTAAACACTCTTCCCAGTCCATTATGTAAGGGTTCCCTTTAATCTGTGTCCATTTAGTATTGCTAATTTTAGATTTTTTGGTGTCTTGTCTATATTTTCAAAAAAGAATAATTGAATTTTTCTTTTGTATTCCTTTTCTAATTTTTTTAAATTTATCTCTTTTTCTCTCCCGAAAATTGCAATATCTATGTCTGATTTTGGTGTGTTTTCTAATTTTGAAAGAGAACCAAAGAGGGTGATTGTGTTGGCATAGGTTTTTTCATTTAAAAGAAAAATTAATTTCTCAAGTTTTAATTCCCAATAAATCTTAGTTATTTCCAATAAAATTTTACTTTCCCTATTTGCCTTGAATAGAAAATTTCTTCTCTCTTCTCTAAATTTTAAAAGTTTCTGTTTTGTAAGATTCTTTAAAATCTTAGATGCGTGTGGTGGGCTAATCTTTTTTAGCCTTGCATATTCCCTAACATTAATCTCTCTATAATTATCCTCTATAAATGGAGCAAGGTTGTTAATTTCTGTTAACATATGTTAATATGTATTAACATGCATTTATAAGGTTTTCTCTTCAGAAAAATTCCTTAAGTCCTTTTTGTGCTTGTGCTTCTTTTATTTTGTCGAGTCTGATTAATCCATTTTCTATTCTTGTTTTTGAAAATTCATTTTCTATTAATATCTTTTCAATTTTCTCAGGGTTTGGTTCTGGAAACTCAATTTCCTTTCGAAGGTCTCCTCCATATTCATTGAAGATTTTGAAAATACCTTGCCAATTAAAATCTAGTTCATATTTCTCACTTTTCTTAACAAAATCAAAGATTTCAACAGGGCTTTCAAATTTAGAGGCGATTTCTAGTGCTCTTTTTTGTCCAAGGCCCTTAACACCTCCAGGATTATAATCTGTTCCCACTAAAATTGCAAGACAAATTAATTGCTCCAATGAAAGATTAAGTTTAGTTAATACTTCTTGGAGTTCAATTTTCTCAGGGTTAACTTCAACATATATTCCTGCAGAGGTTTTCTTTTTTTTGGCAAGAGTTAGATTTCTGATTAGGATTGGAGTCCCATAAAGTACAGAATCAAAATCCTGTGATGCGCTTGCCCAAACTTTTCTTTGTCTTGCAAGATAAGATCCTTCTGCCTCTCCTTCACCTGTTGCCTGAATTACGGGAATTCCCATTGCAATTAAAAGTTCTTTTGATTCATCAATAATCTCTTGTGTAATCCTGACATCTCTTCCAGCATATTTCCTCATTTGTTCAACATCTTCTTTTTGTTTGCTTCTTCGTATTTCTCTCTTGCTTCTTTTTTTAGATTTTTCCTTCTTTCTATTTCTGCAAGTTTCATCTCTGGTGGTTTTCCATCAAAGACATAGATTGGTTTTACTCCCTCTTGCATTAAGCTAAGGTTTCTATAAAATAATCCTGAGAGGTGTGAGGTTATCTTTCCCTTGGAATTCATTAGGGGTGTCCCGTCTGGTTGTCTAATTGTGGTTAAAAATTGGTAGAGGGTGTTGAAGGCATCTATGGCAATTGTTTTTCCCTTTAGGTCTGAAATTTGGATTTCTTTCTTAGGTATTATGTCTGAAATATTTACTCCCATTTAATATAGTAAGTACTGAGGTTTATAGATTTTGCGGATTTTGAAAATTATAGAAAAGTTTATATAGCTACTATAGTTACTATATAACATGGAAGGAAAGACAACAATTCAGGTGAATAAGGCTACTCTTGGGAGATTAAAGATGGCTAAACAACACCCACTTGAATCATACGACATAACAATTAACTTTTTATTGGATGATGCCGAAGCGGAAATTATAACTGAAGAGGAAGTAGAAGAAATAAAGATTGCTCTAGATCAAGTAAAAAGAGGAAAAACTATTCCCTTTGAAGAAGTTTTGAGAGAAGCGAATATAGATTTAGATAAAAATGTATTCAATTGAGTTTTCTGGGCAGGCTAATAAATTTTTTCAGAAGTTGCAAAAACAAGATCAGTTAATTATCTCTAAGAAAATCGGTCAGCTTAAGGAGAATCCCTTTAGATATCTAAAGAGATTGCAAGGTGATAAATTATGGAGACTTCGGATTATGAAATACAGGGCAATAATTGATGTTATTGTATCGGGAAATAAGATTATTGTGTTGCGTATTGGCTATCGAAAGAATGTTTATAATTAAAAATTATGTCTTTCCGGACAAGACTTCTAGGTGGTTAGTTTTAAATAATCTTCATTACTTTTTACACAATGGGAACTAAGGGATTTATTGTTGAACATTCGAATGTTGTTATTGATAATATTAATTATGTTCGTTTATTCGGCCGATTAGAAAATGGAGAAAGTTTTGTTGTATTAAAAGAATTCAAACCCTATTTTTATGTTAAGAAAGACGAAATTTCAAAGATTTCAAAGATTTTGAAAGAATTTAAGGTGGAAATTGTTGAGACTAAATTAAAAAGTTTCTCTAAGGAAAAAGTTTCTAAGATTATTTTTGAATTACAGCCAGAATTAAATAAGTGTAGGCATGAAATACATAAAAAAGAGGTGAATACTTTTGAGGCAGATTTAAGGCCTTCTTTTAGATTTTTAATTGGAGAGGATATTTATAATTCAATTGAAATCGAAGGAGATTACGAATTTAGTGAATTGGTAGATAGGGTTTATAAGAATCCTGAGATTTCTTCAGCTGATTTTCTCCCTGTTTTGAAAGTTTTATCTTTAGACATTGAAACTGGTTCAGATGGTGAATTGTTATGTATTGGGCTTTATTCTGAAAATTATAAAAAATGTTTTGTTTCTGGTGGAAAAAAATCTGGGAAAGGGTTTGTAGTTAGTTGCTCTGATGAAGAAGAGGTTTTAGAGAAGTTTAAGGAAGAGTTTCTTGGTTTTGATCCTGATGTTATTACTGGGTGGAATGTTATAGATTTTGATTTTGCTTATTTAAGAAAATTATTTGAGAAGTATAAGATTAAATTTAGCCTTGGGAGGACTTCTGAGAAATCTAGATTAAAGTTGGAGAGTAATTTTTTTAAGAGTTCAAGTTTGAAAATGGATGGTCGTTTGGTTCTTGATGGTTTAAATTTTATTAGAGACCCTTATATTAGAGATTCTCCAACCATAAAGAGTAAGAAATTTGAAAATTTTACTTTGGAAAATGTTTCTAGGGAAATGCTTGGGAAAGGTAAACTTATCCCGGGCAAGGATCGTGGTGAAGAAATTTCAGAACTTTTTGAGTCAAATATTGATAAATTAGTGGATTATAATTTAATGGACTGTGAACTTGTTTATGATATTTTGAAGAAATCTAAAATGATTGATTTAGCTATTGAGAGAGCCGGTTTAACTGGTATGACCTTGGATCGAATTGGTTCTTCTATACTTTCATTTGATTCTCTTTATATTAGGGATGCTACTCGAGAAGGTTTTGTTTCTCCAACTGCTAGATATTTTGAGAAGCCTGAGAAAATTACTGGAGGATTTGTGATGAGTCCTGTTCCAGGGGTTTATGATAATGTCTTAGTTTTTGATTTTAAGAGTCTATATCCTTCAGTTATTAGAACTTTTAATATAGATCCCCTTTCTTTTCTCGGTGTTGGTTTGGATAAGGGTGTTAAGGTATTTAATGGGGCTTGTTTTGAAAATAGGGAGGGTGTCTTGCCTGGAATTCTAGATCGCTTACATGGAGCTAGGGAGAAGGCGAAGAAAGAGAAAAGGGAACTATCCAGCTATGCAATTAAGGTAATTATGAATTCATTTTTCGGGGTAATGGCCTCTCCCAATTGTAGGTATTTTAATATGGATATGGCAAATGCAATTACAACTTCGGGGCAAGGTTTAATTAAGAAAACTGGTGAGATGATTGAAGAAATGGGACATAAAGTTATTTATCAGGATACCGATAGTTGTTTTGTTAATCTTTCTTTAGATAAATCTGACGCACTTTCAGAAGGAAAGAAAATTGAAAAAGAAATTAATTTATTTTATGATGAATTTATTTCCAAAAATTATAAAAGAAAATCTTTTTTGGAACTAGAATTTGAAAAATTATATTTGAGTTTATTAATTCCTTCTGTTAGAGGTTCTAGTGAAAAGCCTTCAGGGGCAAAAAAGAGGTATGCTGGTTTGAAGAAGGTTGGAGATTCTGAGGAATTAGAAATTGTTGGTTTGGAAGCGATTCGTGGTGACTGGACTGAGGCGGCCGGTGACTTTCAACGAGAGTTATTGGTGAGAGTTTTTCATAAGAAGGATTTTAAAAAATATATTCAAGAGTTTGTCGGGGATTTGAAAAAAGGTTTATTTGATAACTCTCTTGTTTATAGAAAACAGCTCCGAAAGAAAATTGAGGAATATACTAAGACAACTCCTCCTCACGTTAAAGCTGCTAGAAAATTGAAAACTATTGATGGGAATCTAATTGAATATTTGGTTACTCTTGAGGGGCCTGAACCTCTTGCAGATTTAAAGCATAAAATTGATTATGAACATTATGTTGAAAAGCAGATTAAACCTGTTGCAAATTCAATTTTGAAACTTTTTGATTGTGAGTTTGATGAAGTTTTGAATGGAAATAAACAGCTTAGTTTAGCTGGTTTTTAGTAAGCTATTTAAATTGGTTTTATCTTAATTATTAGATGAAATGTGTGATTTTTTTAACTTTGGTCTTTTTGATTTTTCTTAACTCTCTCGTAATCGCACAAACAGTTAATAGTTGCGATACCCTTAATTCTGCAGGCAATTATCTTTTGGAAAATAATATTACTTCCACAATTACTTGTTTTAATGTAACCTCGAGTGATATTATTTTAGATCTTGGAGGGTTCACAATTACTGGACAGGGTTCCGGCTATGGGATTAATATTTCTTCCCAAAACAATATTACAATTAAAAATGGGAAGATTACCAATTTTACAAGGGCAATTTCACTAGAAAATGTAACTTATTCCCTAATAAAAAATAGTACATTTTTTTCTAATATTGGAGTTTATTCAGGAGTTTATGCAGTAAGCTCAAATAATAATAATATAACTGGCATACAGTTTAATTATAATAACGCTAGTCACAATTCTGGAATTTATTTGAATGATTCTAATTCAACAAGGATAGTCAATAATACATTTTTAGGTAACCTCATAGTACTCGATGGAGAAAATTTATTCGGTTCAGGATTACTTTCATTATACTACTCAAATGACAATTTTGTTTTTGAGAATAATTTTACTTCTAACAGCATTGAAATTCAAGATACATATGATCTTTTTGGTGGTGGGGTTTTTGGTCTTTTTCATTCTTCAAATAACAATATTATCTCTACCAGGATCCTGAATAGTTCTTTTTCATCAAATGAAATTACTGGGGCAGGGTTATTCGGTTTATACTCTTCACCTAATAATTATGTAAGTAATGTTACAATTACAGGGTGTGATGTAACTTCAAGATATAATGATTTTAATGGCGGGGGAGCTTTAGGTTTAGCATCTTCCTTAGATAATAATATATCTTTTATTAATATTAGTAATAATACTCTTAGTTCTGGCTCCAAGATTATTGGCGGGGGAGCTTTTGGCCTCCATAGTTCTACAGGTAATTTGATTAGTTCTTTGTTAATCTATAACAATACTATAACTTCCGATTCTTACGTCGTAGGTGGAGGGGCCTTGGGATTCTATGGCTCTTCAAATAATAATCTTACACTAGAGAGGGTAATCGGCAATACCATCTCTCTATTTGGTGTAGAGGGTGGTGGTGGTGTTGGATTTGATGGTTCTAATTATAATAATCTTCTTGATTTAAGTATCTTGGAAAACTCAATTAACACCGGAGGTTCTTTTGGATATTCTACTTCTGTTCGTGGGAACATTGTTTCCAATTTAAATGCCTCTGTTGATGAGCAAGGTTATGTAATAAGGGATGCTTCTGTTTCAGAAACAAATTATTTAATATATAATAATACATATGGAAAAATATCTTGGACTGCTTCCGAATTTCTTGAGGATTTGGATGTAAGAGATAATTTAGTATTTGGAAGTGGGATTATTATTGATAATAATTCTGCGTACCTTAATTCAAGCCATTTTTCAACAGATACAGGGATTAATTCAAGTGCAAACATTACTCTTCGAGGGATGGATGGCTTTAATTTTTCTCATCCGGTTATCTTAAGAGATGGGGTTGAGTGTAATATAAGCACCAGCCCGGCATGTTATAATTTTACACTTCTTTCATCAGATATTGTTACTTTCAATGTTTCTAGTTGGAGTACATATTCTATCGGTGAATTTAATACCTTCCCTAATTTAACAACGGTAATCTTGAATTCTTCTATTGGAAACAATTTTACAAATGAAAATCTTTCGTGTTTTGCTCTTGCTGAAGATGCTTTAACTATGAATTTAACTCTTTACTATCGTTGGTATGTAAATGGTGTTTTGAATGTAACGGGATTTGCAACTAATGTGACTAATGGCAGTTTGTCTTTAATCTCCTCAATTCCTAGTGTAAATACTTCTATAGGAGAAAATTGGACTTGTTCAGTTTTATCTTCAGACGGGTTCCTTAATTCTACTTCCTGGTCAAACTCATCGTCACTGGGCATTATTGAGGGTTGTGGTGATGGAATTTCTAACGGTGATGAAACTTGTTCTTCTTGTTCAGCAGATGTTGGGGCCTGTGAATCCTCTGTCTCTGGTTCTTCTGGTGGTAGAATTTCTTCTTTTATTTATGGTACTCAGCTTTTGGAAGGATATAGTTTTAAATTAATCAAAGGATATAGGGCAAAAGTGCTCTTGGAAAATGGGGAGTCACATTATATCGAGTTAGTTGATTTTGGAATAAATTTCTCTAGAATTAAGGTCTACTCTGAAATTCTGGAAAAAGAACTTTTAGTAGGTGATGAATGGAAAATAGATTTGGATTCTGATAAAACATATGATCTTTTGCTAAGACTAGAAAATTCTTCTTCAAGAGGTTCTTCAATCTATTTAAGAGAAATAAATGAGGCTGTAAAATATTTTCCTGATCTTAATGAGACTAAATTCTTGGATGAAGAAAAAGGAAATTTAGGAAGTTCATCCCTGGGCGGTTTTTTATTCTTCTGGATTATTCTTCTGGTATTTATTTTGGGCCTTATTTATCTTCTTTTCAGGAAGTTTTATTTAAATTAATGTTATTGTGGTGACTTTTAGGTAACTCTTAGTTACCTTTGGTAACTATCATTCTTTCTTGCTTGGGAATTCACTCCAAGAATTTTGGTTGGGAAATACTTATAAAGTAACAAATAGTTACAATTAGTAGGTAATGGTAACAACTAAAGCAAAAGATTCGGTGGTGAAGATAGATTCTGAGTTACTTGGGAGAGTTGTAAAATTAATTTCTTTACCTGAAAATAAATTTAAATATGTAAATAAAAAGCAATTTGTTGACCTCGCGGTTAACAATTACTTAGAGGAGATTGGTAAATGAATAATAGTTTAGGTAAGGTATCTTTTGTTTTAGTATTTCTTTGTTTATTCTTAACTCTTAGTTTAGTTGGTTCATCAATTTTGGGTTTAGTAATTGATTCTTCTGATGATATTTTGTTTAATAATCGGACAGAGGCTAGTAATTTGGGTGGGAGGTTGGAATCTCCTAAGTTGTTTATGAGTTTTAATGAAAATAATGAATCTGGAGGCTATGTTAAAGATGGTTCAGTCTATAATAACTTTGGGAATAATACAGGGGCAACTTGGAATAGTAGTTGCGGTGTAACTGATGCAGGTAATGATTTGGGTGGTTGTTATGAATTTGATGGAACTGGAGATTTTATTGCTGTCGGAGATAGTGCATCTACAAGCGCAATGTCTAAATTTACAATAGGTTTATGGATGTATCCTGATTTTGCAGATAGCCCTTATTTGATTTCGAAAGGTATCGTGGACCATATGGAATGGAGATTCCAGCTTGGAAATACAAACAGAATTTGGGCACAGACAAATCAGGCTGGGGGAGGATATTTAACTAATACAAATGCTTACACTCAACAAGAATGGGTTTATGTAACTTTAACGTATAATGGAACCCATCTAACTGCATGGTTAGATGGGGTCGAACAATTATCTGTTGTTGATGATGCTCCAGCAGACGAATCAAACGGGATTTACATAGGTAAGGCGCTAAGTGTTGGAACAGAGTTTGAAGGTTCAATAGACCAAGTACAAATTTGGAATAGGGCTTTATCTGCTTCAGAAATTCAAAATCTTTACAATGGAACTGTTAATAATACAGATTATATGGGGAAATATTCTAACGAGGGAGATTTCAAATCTTTAGTTTTTTATAATGATAGTTCTTCTTATTGGAATATAACTCAAAGTATTGCAGATTCAGATGGTTCAGCAGAGGTAAATGATTTGTGTGAAGGAGATGCTAATTGTGTTAGTTATTGGAGTTTGGATGAAGGGGTTGAAAATCATTTGCATACTTATGTTAGTGGTTATGTGGAAATTGCAGATGATGACAGTTTGGATTTAGTAGATAATTTAACACTATCGATGTGGATAAACCCGATTGGTTGGGCTAATAATCGGCCATTTATTGATAAATATTATAATTCTGATGGAAGGTCTTATGAACTTTATATGTATAGTTCAGATGAGGTAGGTCTAATAATCGGAAATAGTGGCGGTGGAGGAACACAAATAGCTGTAACAACAACAGCATTTAATGGAGAATCTGGTAAATGGACTCTTCTTTCAGCAACATGGGATAAGTCTGATGGAAAGGCATATATCTATAAAAATGGTCAACTAGTCTATAGCGGAGGTTCTGGAACCGAAGACATGTATCAAAATACTGCACCCTTAAGAATTGCAACAAATTATGCACAGAGTGTTAATTACTCTGGAAGATCAGATGAAGTAATGATTTTTAACCGAAGTCTAAGCCAACCAGAATTGGAGGCTATTTATGACCTCGGTAGGGAAGAATACGCAGGAGATCCAAATTTAGTTTCTTATTATAGATTTGAGGGAGATTATGCTGATGAAATGGGATTAAATAATGGAACTCCTATTGGAAATACTGCTATTGGAAAAGAAGCAATAGATTCTAAGGGAAATAATGATGGGTTATTGAGGGGACAATATATCGGCTCAATAGAGCCTGCCCATGATGCAACGGGATTAAGTTCTGGAGCTATAATTTTTGATGGGACGAGTGATAAAATTCAAAGAGGGGTTGATGATAATGACTTAGAAGGGCTTGGACAGTTTACAATATCTCATTGGTTCAAATGGGATGATAGCGGTGATTATGAGTATATGGTCAATAAATGGTATGATGGTTCTAATGCTGGATGGAGAACCTATCTTGCAAGTAACAATCTTGTAGCAATAGGGTTTAGAGATTCTTCAAATACTGATGTAACTATTGCTTCTACAGATACTGTTAATGATGGAAACTGGCATCATGTTTCTGCAACCTATAATCTCGGAGATGTTTACATGTACTTGGATGGTGTCGAAGTTAATTCAGATACAACCACTCTTGGAACTTTAAGTATGAATTCTAATACGGCCCCTCTTACAATTGGTTGTCAAGTTAGGACGGCTGCAGGATTATGTAATTCTGGAGATGGACAGTATTTTGAGGGTTCAATAGATGAAGTATTGATCTATAATGATTCTTTAACAGCTTCGGAGGTTGAAGAACTTTACAAAGCAGGATTATCGCAACACGCAGATACGAACGTAACTTTACAGACGAGGGTTGCAGACAATTATAATGTTTCAGATGCTGGTTTGGTGGGGTTGTGGGGACTGAATGGGAATGCGAATGATGAGTTGGGTGTTAATAATGGGACTGCTTCAATAACTGGTTATGGCGAAAGTAATGGTGTTGTTGGTGAAGGTGGAGAGTTTGATGGAGGTAGTGGTGATATAAATTATGGCGATGTTAATTCTTTTGACTTTAGCACGGGAAATTTCACAATTTCAATGTGGGCGAATGTCTATGATTGCACAGTTGCTAATATTTATTATTCTAAAGGTGGATATGCTGGGGCAATAGGACACTTAATATATTCAGGTTCGGGGAATATATATTTCAAAACACAAAACGCAGGCACAACTACCTTAACTTATTCCGGTGGTTGTAGCGAAGGATTTCATCACTATATATTTACAAGAGTAGGTAATGAATTAATTATATATGATAATGGGGTAAACGCCTCCTCTCTTGTTGGTACAGTAAGAGACCTTAGTTCAAGTTATGATTTCATGTTAGGATTTGCAGATAGTTCAATGTCTCCTTCTTCGGCGTATAGATTCAACGGCTCCATCGACGAAGTAAGAATCTACAACCGTTCCCTATCAGCCTCAGAGATCCAAAACCTCTACGAACTAGGTTCTCATCATATAGAATGGAATGCTTGGGAAACGCAAACGTATGAAGATGAAACATATTTCATCGCTTCGAACACTGGGAAATTCATACAGATGAAAAATAGTTTAGTTTCCAACAACACCGAGGTTTCACCCTATGTTCTTTCACAAAATATTTCAGTGATCGGAGACTCTGAAAGTCCGGTAATAACCCTTTTAACACCCCAACATAATTACAATTATTCTCAGAATATAACTGGAATAAACTTTACAGTAACTGATGGGTCGGGAGTAGACTCTTGTT
>Ga0233437_1001851_pt1 | contig 35596 bp, 26 predicted proteins | sample SI_122_August201_FD_182714 | JGI IMG/M metagenome (GOLD analysis project Ga0233437, IMG submission 182714) | Seawater microbial communities from Saanich Inlet, British Columbia, Canada - SI_122_August2016_200_MG | ecosystem: Environmental > Aquatic > Marine > Inlet | place: Canada: British... | reverse complement strand
CTCCAATGAATTAAGGCTGGTAAATATATCGTGTATTTTCATAAAAGTAAATTTTTAACGGCAAAGATAATAAAAATATCTACATTATTCTAAAACATAACCATACGAATAACCACAATTGATTCGTAGAGACACACGGTCGTATGTCTGTAAAAGTCATTGGGTCATTCAATTGTCATTGATAGTCATTCAATGGTCATTAAATTGAACGCAAAGCGAATGAACGAAGTAAACGACCAAAGGAAGTTTGTATGGATAACAATAAATGACTCATAGCAAATGACAATCGAATGACTATTAAATTGAATAAACAACTAAATGTCCCACCTGCATTCTTTTCTTCTAAAAAAAATATAATCTTCTAAAAAATATCATTATTAGAATCAAAAAAAAATTATATATTTGATTTTTATTTTGTTTTTAAATATTTTCATAAGCAATTGATATAAAATAGAAATATATTTAACAGGATATAAAATAATAAAAATAAAAATTGATATGAACACAATAATTAAATATCTTCTGAAAATTTCAGAGTTTAAATAATATATTTTTCATAAAAATTTATAGTTTACAATTCTATGTTAAAAAGTTTATAAAATCCAAATAGCCACAATATCTTAATTAATTATGAATACAACTGACAACAATATTAAACCAAACAGCAACGATAATCGGGTTTCCTTTAGAAAAGGACTTGGCAGATTGATTATTATAATATTATTATTATTTTCAATTGTGCCAAGCGCCATAATAAGTTCAATAATTGGTATTGATGGATATATTGGAATGAATAAAGTAAAGCATAATTCAATTTCAACCCTGACGTCACTAAAGTCAATAATCTTAAACGACTTTTTTGAGAATATTCAAAAAGATATTTTAATTGAATCTTCAAAAACTGATAACATAATTCTGTTTTCTGAATTACAGGATAATCTTACTTCTTATAAATCAGATTTACATAACTTTACTGATAGTGAAAAATGGAAAAGCCTGACAGAGGATCAAAAGAAATTTCATAAATCTTTCATTGAAAACAATGGATATAGTGATCTGTTATTTTTAGATATAAAAGGCAATGTATTATATAATATAAAGGAAGATGATGTTTTGGGAACAAATCTGCTTAAAGGTAAATATGCTCAAATTGATTTTAGCAATTCATTTATCAGGGCAGTTGAAAGCCATAAACCGGTTATTACTGATCTCGTTGAATATGGCCCTGATAGGAAGTTAGTTAATTTTATTTTAAATGGAGTATTCAAAAACGAAAAGCTTATTGGTGTGATAGCTATTCCTTTGCCATTAAGTAAGCTGAATGAAATTTTAAAAGATACTTCCGGCATGGGAAAAACAGGAATTGTTTATTTTATCGGTAGAGATCTTTTATTGCGCTCTTCACCCCGTTTTGATGATAATTCTGTAGTACTTAATAAAAAAATTGAGAGTAATACGACTAACAATTGGTTAAACGATAAAGAAAATTCTACTATTTCATATCAAAATTTCAAAGGAGATGTTGTTATAGGAAATTATTCAAACCTAACAACTTTAGAAAAGCTTGGATTAGATTGGGTATTGATTACTGAGATCGATGAGTCAGAGGCAGATCCTGTATCAGGAATGATGACTTTGCATATAATACTTTTGACACTCACAATTATTATTATTGTAATTATTTTAGCTTTAATTATTACATCAAAAATGGTATCTCCAATATTAAAGCTGACAAATTGGGCAAAACGTGTGAGTAAAGGAGACTTATCTTATGAAAACATCAAATTTCCAAATAATGAAATGGGTGAGATGAACAATAGCTTTAGAGAAGTAATAAAAACATTTCGATCAATATCTGATGTTAGTGAAGCAATTGCTGTTGGAGATTATGGTAAATCCGTTCCCATCAGAAGTGACAAAGATCAGTTGGGAAAATCCGTTAATCTGATGAGGAATAAATTAGAAATCGCTGCAACATTAAACAAAAGAGCGAATTGGGTAAAAGATGGTACATCTCAATTAAATGAAAAAATGAGAGGAGATCTTGATGTTGTTACTATTTCCAGAAACATTATCAATTTCATTGTTAAATATCTTGATGCTCAAATTGGCGCACTTTATTTGGCTGATAAAGAGATGACTGAATTAAAACTTACGGCAAGCTATGCTTTCACTGCCAGAAAAGGTATTAATCATAAAGTGAAGTTTGGAGAAGGACTGGTTGGGCAGGCCGCTTTTGAAAAGGAGATGATCTTTCTTACAGAAGTGCCTGATGATTACATCCGCATTAAATCAGGGCTTGGAGAAACCGTCCCTCAAAATATTGTGGTTGTTCCGATTGTTTTTGAAAAGAAATTGGTAGGAGTTATTGAAATTGGATCTATCAGGGAGTTTGATAAATTTCACCTTGAATTTTTCCAATTGGTTATGGAAAGTATTGGGATTAGTATTAATTCATCAGCGACTCGAACTGAATTGCAAAGAATGCTACAAATAACATCCGATCAGGCCGAAAAACTTCAAATCCAGCAAGAAGAGCTCACGAACACAAATGAAGAGTTGCAGACCCAGCAAGAAGAACTCAAGATCAGGAATGAAGAGCTACAGGTTCAACAGGAAGAACTTAAAGTTGCTAATGAGGAACTTGAGGAACAGACCAAATCTCTGAAAAAATCTGAAGAGGATCTTAAAACCCAGCAAGAAGAACTACAAGTGACCAATGAAGAATTGGAAGAGAAAACCAAGTCTCTCGAACTACAAAAAAAGAAAATATCTGATAAAAATATGGAACTTGAAGTTGCGCGTGATAATATTGAACAAAAAGCAAAAGAACTCGAGATTTCAAGCAAGTATAAATCAGAATTTCTGGCAAACATGTCTCATGAACTTAGAACACCTCTAAACAGTCTTCTAATACTTTCAAGAGACTTGGCTGATAACAAAAATAAAAATCTATCGGATGATCAAATTGAATCATCTGAAATAATTTATAAAAGCGGTAATGATCTTCTAAACCTTATAAATGAAATACTTGATCTTTCTAAAATTGAGTCCGGCAAAATGCATCTCAACTTAGAAAATATAAAAATTCAAACAATTAAAGAAAACATTCTTCATCAGTTTAAACCAATCACAAATCAAAAACAATTGTTAATGAATGTAAACATTGACAGTAATGTCCCCAAGAGTGTTGTTACTGATATTCAGAGGTTAGAGCAAATCATCAAAAATCTCATGTCGAATGCCATAAAATTCACTGATGATGGGGAAATTAATTGTCATATTCATCTTCCAAATCCTGGAGTTGACCTTTCACGTAGCGGACTAAACGCTGATGAAACACTAGCCATATCAGTTATGGATACAGGAGTTGGAATTCCAAAAGACAAACAACTTGCTATTTTTGAAGCATTTCAACAAGCTGATGGCGGCACTTCAAGAAAATACGGCGGCACCGGACTCGGGTTATCAATTTCGAGGGAACTTGCTAAATTACTTAATGGTGAAATAATGCTAAGGAGTGAACCCGGAAAAGGTTCAACATTTACATTGTACATTCCTTTAGACCTTAAAAAGAAAGAATCTGAAACTGAAAAGGAAGATGATAAACGTTTTATTGCAACAACACCGGTAAGAAAACGCGTACAGAAACCTCCGGAAATTATTTTGCAATCTTCACAAACTTCAACCCCGATTCAAAAAGTGGAATCAATTGATGATGACCGGAATAATATTAAGAAAAATGATAAAATAATTCTGATTATTGAAGATGATCCGGAATTTGCAAAAATCTTATGTAAACAGGGACATATAAAAGAATTTAAATGTATTGCCAGCGCTACGGGTGAGGAAGGATTGATTTTGGCTGAAAAATATATGCCTGATGCAATAATACTTGATATTAAACTTCCCGGTATAGATGGTTTGTCGGTTCTTGATAAATTAAAAGAAAATCCAAAAACCCGTCATATTCCGGTTCACATGATGTCGGCTATTGAAGAAACTATCAATGTGTATAAAAAAGGAGCCATCGGTTACCTTACAAAACCGGTAAAATCTGAAAATATTATGAAAGCTTTCAATAAAATTGAGGGCTTTATCGACCGTAAAATGAAAGACTTGCTTATTATTGAAGATGACGATAATATGAGAAAAAGTATTAAGAAGGTCATCGGAGAAGTCGATGTTAAAATATCGGAAGTGAAGAGCGGCCAGGAAGCTATTGATGCATTAAAAAACAATACATTTGACTGCATGGTTCTTGACCTGGGTTTACCGGATATGAGTGGATTTGATCTTTTGAAAAAACTTGAAGTTGACGAACACATCGAAATTCCGCCGATTATAGTTTACACCGGCAAGGACCTTACAAAAGAGGAAAACGATGAACTTCAGAATTATACAAATACTATAATAATTAAAGGTGTTAAATCTGCAGAAAGACTTCTTGATGAAACTGCGCTTTTCCTTCACCGTGTGGTTGATGATCTGCCTGACGATAAGCAAAAAATTATTGCAAATTTATATGATAAAGAAAAATTATTCCAAAATAAAAAAATTCTTCTTGTAGATGATGATATGCGTAACGTTTTTGCATTATCAAAAGTTCTTAAAGGAAAAGGAATGAATGTGATTAAAGCTGTTAACGGTCAAATGGCACTTGATGTTCTGGAAAAAAACTCTGAAATCGACCTTATTCTTATGGATATTATGATGCCTGTAATGGATGGTTACGAGGCGACAAAAAAAATTCGCAAACAACTGAAATTATATAAATTACCGATTATTGCCCTTACTGCCAAAGCTATGAAAGATGACAGAGAAAAATGTATTGAAGCCGGTGCTAACGATTATATGGCAAAACCTGTCAATATCGAAAAACTACTATCGCTAATGCGTGTTTGGTTGTATAAGAAATAAAGTTACTACTACAAATTTAGTGGAACCCCGACGTGCGAAAATAATTGAATGCGAAAATGTTAAAATAAAAAATGAAAGAAAATCCTAAAATACTGATTGTTGACGACAGACTTGAAAATCTGATTGCATTAGAAAAAGTACTTAATGTTTTCGATGTCGATTTTATCAGAACTACCTCAGGGAATGAAGCCCTTGCTATGACTTTGATGTACGATTTTGCACTTGCAATTGTCGATATCCAGATGCCCGAAATGGATGGCTATGAAACCGTCGAGTTGATGCGGCAGGAAGAAAAAACCAAATTATTACCGGTTATATTTGTTTCGGCAATTTATACTGAAGATTTTCATATCATAAAAGGTATCGAAACCGGGGCAGTCGATTTTATTCCAAAACCTATTGTACCTGTTATTCTTCGCGGAAAAGTAAAAGTATTTCTTGATCTTTATATTCATAAAACTCATCTCGAAGATCTTGTTGAGAAACGAACACTTGAGCTTAACAAAATAAACGATAAACTGAAATTAGAAATAGCAGAAAAGAAAAAAGCCAACCTTATTGCTGAGGAAGCTAAAGCTAAAGCATTGACATCCGATAAACATAAATCTATTTTTCTCGCTAATATGTCGCATGAAATCAGAACTCCGCTCAATGGAATTATCGGCATGACTGAAATACTTAAAAAAACAAATCTTAGTAAAAAACAAATTGAATATGTTGAAATAATAAGTTTCTCAGGTGCAAATCTCATAAGTATTATCAACGATATTCTTGATTTTTCGAAAATCGAATCAGGGCAGGTTCAATTAGAAAAAATAAATTTTAATTTACGTCAGAAGATTGATGATATTTACAAACTCTTAAAACATAAAGCACAGAATAAAAAACTTACATTAGATTTCAGGATAGACTCCGGAGTTCCGGCTTTTATCGTTGGCGACCCTCTCAGATTAAAACAAATCCTTATTAATCTTGTTAATAACGCAATAAAATTTACAGAGGAAGGAAGTGTTACCCTTGAAATTATAAACATTTCGCATATTGATGATAACATCAAATTAATGTTTAAAATTATTGATACCGGAATTGGTATTTCAGAACACGGAAAAAGGAAACTCTTCAAGGAATTTTCGCAGGCAGATGCCTCAATTTCCAGGAAACACGGTGGATCGGGCCTTGGATTATCAATTTCGAAAAATCTTGCAAAGATGATGAATGGGGATATCGGAGTGATCAGTGAGCAGGGAAAAGGTTCAACCTTCTGGTTTACGGCAGTTTTTACTATGGGTGAAAAAATAGATGAAAAACGGAAAATAGTTATTGAGGAAGAATCATTTACCAAAAGAAAACTTAAAATACTTCTTGCCGAGGATAATAAAATAAACCAGCGTGTTGCGATTGTAAATCTTAATTTAATGGGACATAAAGTTGATGTTGCCAACAATGGAAAAGAGGCAGTTGAACTATTCAAAACAAATCTGTACGATGTTGTTCTTATGGATATTATGATGCCAGTAATGGATGGTATTGAAGCAACAAGATTGATAAAAGAATTACAAGATGATCAAAAAATAAAAAAGGGAATTCCGATAATTGCCATGACAGCAAACGCCTTGAAAGGGGACCGTGAAAAACTCTTGTCTCAGGGAATGGACGCTTACATAAGTAAACCGTATAGCCCCGAAGAACTTAAGGCAGTTCTGATAAAAATATTGTGAGGGCATAAAAAAGAAATAGAATTCTCATGAATGATAAACTGAAAATATTGATAGTTGATGATAAAGTCGAAAACCTTATTGCACTTGAAAAACTTTTAAGTGATTTTAATGTTAAATTTGTAAGGGCATTTTCGGGGAATGAAGCGCTGGTCAATACTCTACTTCATGATTTCGCTCTTGCAATCATCGATATTCAGATGCCCGAAATGGATGGTTACGAAACCGTCGAGTTGATGCGACAGGAAGAAAAATCCAAATTACTGCCGGTTATTTTTGTGTCAGCTATTTACAAGGATGATTTTTATATAATTAAAGGAATCGAAACAGGAGCTTATGATTTTATTTCAAAACCTATCGTACCGGAGATATTAAGAGGCAAAGTGAAAGTATTTCTTGATATGTGCGCTCAGAAAAGGGAACTTGAACGAATTAATGCCGAACTGAAAATTGCAAAAAACAAAGCTGAAACGGAAACTCATACGAAATCGCTGTTCCTTGCCAGTATGTCGCACGAAATACGCACACCGCTAAATGGTATCATCGGCATGGTAAATATCATGAAATATACAGAGCTTACAAAAGAACAAGAGGAGTATCTTAATATTATTGATATTTCAGGAAATAATCTTCTTTCTATCATTAATGATATTTTAGATTTTTCAAAAATCGAATCAGATCAGATTGATCTTGAGATTATTACATTTAATATTTATAAAGAAATTAATGACATCATAAAGTTGTTGAGTCTGAAGATGAAAGAAAAACGATTAGAAATGATCACTGAAATTCATCATTCAGTTCCAAAATTTATTAAAGGTGATTCTCTTCGTCTCAAACAGATTATTATTAACCTGATCAATAATGCAATCAAGTTTACTCCTTCAGGAAGTATTACCCTAAAAGTAAATTTGTTTAAGCAGAAAAATAGAAAAAATGGTAGCAGAAGTAAAATCATTAAGCTTATTTTCAACGTTATTGATACAGGTATCGGGATTTCAGAAGAAAGAAAAAGCAGGCTTTTTAAAGTGTTTTCACAAACAGAGAGTTCAACGTCAAGAATATATGGCGGAACAGGTTTAGGACTTGCTATTTCTAAAAACCTTTCAAAAATGATGCATGGTGAAATAGGCGTTGAAAGTGAAGAAGGCGTTGGTTCAAATTTTTGGTTCACTGCCGAATTTGAAAGAAGTGAAGGCACTTCAAAAGAGATAGAAGAAAAAATAGAAAGTGAATATAAAACAAAAAATATCTTAAATATTCTTCTTGTTGAAGATAACCTGATCAATCAAAAGGTAGCGATTTTTAGCCTGAAAAAACTTGGGCATAATGTTGATCTGGCGGAAAACGGTAAAATTGCTTTTGAAAAATTCAAGAAAAATAAATACGATCTAATTCTAATGGATGTTCTTATGCCTGTAATGGATGGTGTTGAGGCAACCCATAAAATAAGGGAATTTGAAAAAAATACTCACCCTCATAAACGCATAAAAATATTTGCTATGACAGCCATGGCTCTCAAAGGTGAGCGAGAAAAATTGATTGCAGAAGGAATGGACAATTATATAAGCAAGCCTTTTAAACCGGAAGAACTTAAGGCAGTTCTGATAAAGATATTGTGAAGGCATTTTCGGGGAATGAGGCGGTTGAATATTAGTAAATATTTTTTACATTATGAATAAGATACTCGCTATTGACGACCAAAAAGGCAATTTACATGCAATTGAAGCAATTTTTAATGATTTAATGCCGGATTGCAAGATATTTACTGCTCAATCAGGTAAAGAAGGGATTGAAATTGCAAGACAAGAGCAACCCGATACTATTCTTCTTGATGTTGTTATGCCTGAAATGGATGGTTATGAAGTTTGTAAAATATTAAAGGCAAACGAAAAAACACAGAGTATTCCCATAATCATGGTTTCGGCTTTTCAAATAAATACAAATAACAGGGTCAAGGGATTAAAATCAGGTGCCGATGTTTTCCTTTCTAAACCTATCGATAAGGATGAACTCCTTGCCCAGGTTTCTTCCATGTTGCGAATCAGAAAAGCTGAAAAAACTATAAAAGAAAGTGAAGAAATAGTAAAAGAATCAGGGGAACGTTACCGCTGTTTATCAGAAGCTGCATTTGAGGCAATCTTCTTTTCTGAGAAAGGTATTTGTTTAGAACAAAATTCTGCAGCGGAAAAAATGTTTGGATATAGCTTACAAGAAGCTGTAGGAAGATATGGTACAGAATGGATTATACCGGAAGACCGTAAGATAGTGATGGATAATATCCTGTCCGGGTATGAAGGGCCATACGAGGTTAATGCTTTACGTAAAGATGGTACAACATTTCCATGCGAAATACAGGCAAGGATGATGCAATATAAAGGAAAAACAGTACGTGTAACTGCATTAAAAGACATCACCGAACGCAAAAAAGCAGAAGAAACATTATTAAAATCAGAGGTAGAATTAAGAGCCTATACAGTATATTTCGATACAAAAGTAGAGGAAGAAAAGAAGATAATCGCCGCCGAAATACATGATGGATTAGGCCAACTACTTACCATCTTGAAAATGGATTTATTATGGTTAAAAAAGAAAATCCCTGAAAAGAATATCCAAATAAACGAGAAATTTGATTCAATGAAAAATATGATTGATTCAGGTGTTCAAATGGTTCAGGATATATCAATGCGATTAAGGCCCGGAATGCTTGATGATCTTGGTCTTATCGCAACAATCCAATGGGAACTCAATGAATTTCAGGAACGCACAGGTATAAAGTGCAAAGGATTTTTTGAACCTGATGATTTTACTGTTGACTTTAACAGATCAACAACATTATTCAGAATATTAATGGAAATTTTGACAAATGTTTACCGTCATTCAGGTGCTTCTCAGGTTGATGTTAGTTTAATAAAAAAACAGGATGAGCTAATATTACGAGTGCAGGACAATGGGAAAGGAATTACTAAAGAAGAAATTACCAGCAGTTTTTCTTTTGGAATAATTGGTATTAAAGAAAGAGCAAATATATGGAAAGGTAAGGTAAAATTTACAGGGATTCAGGGAAAAGGAACGATTGTAACTACCAGAATTCCGGTATAGTTTTGGGTTTAGGGTTTTGAGTTTCGGGTTAAACCAACTCAAACCAAAAACCCGAAACTCCAAACCAAAAACCAAAATTATGGCAACAATAACTAATTTTGAGGAACTGGATATATGGAAAATAGCCAGAAAATTATGTCAGGAAGTAAATAAAATTATTACAACAACAGCTTTGCAGAATGGTTATAAGCTTCGCAACCAAATAAATGCCTCATCAGGATCAATAATGGATAACATTGCTGAAGGATTTGAGCGGGGAGGAAAGAATGAATTCCGACAGATTTTATCCATTGCAAAAGGCTCTTGTTGGGAATCCCGTTCGCAATTGTACCGAATTTATGATAGAAACTATATTACAAATGAAATATTTGAAAGTATGAGAGACGAAACATTATTAATTGGAAAGAAAATAGGTTCATTCATTAAATACTTGAATGATACGAATTATAAAGGAATAAAATTTAAGAAATAGTTGGTTGGAGGTTTCGAGTTTATGGCAACCCAAAACCCGAAACTCGAAACCCGAAACTTGAAACCAAAAATCCAAAATGAAAATACTTATCGCAGATGACCATCCGATTGTTAGAAATGGTATTAAACAAATAATTAGTGATATATCAGAATCGTATTCAATTGACGAAGCTGAAGATGCTAATGAAGTTGTTCAAAAAGTAAGTCGGAATGATTATGATTTTATCATTTTAGATATTTCAATGCCCAAAGGGGGAGGATTATTTGCTTTGGAACAGATAAAAAGAATCAAACCGCAAACAAAGGTTTTAATATTAAGTATTTTTAATAATGAACAATATATTTTCCGAGCTATGAATGCCGGAGCTTCCGGGTATCTCACCAAAGCAAGCGCTACTGAGGAACTAGGTTTAGCGATAGAGAAAATTCTTTCCGGCAGAAAATATTTCAGTTCAGAGATTATCGAAAAAATGGCTACTGTGTTAAATTCTGATTTTAAAAAACCAAAACATGATAATCTTTCCGAAAGGGAATTTCAGATATTCTGTTTGTTAGCTCATGGAAAAACAACAAAGGAAATAGCTAAAGAATTATTTATAAGCCCAAAAACTGTTAGCACCTATTATTATCGTATCCTCAATAAAATGGAAATGGAAAAGAATTCTGAAATAATTCACTATGCCATTAAAAATGGACTTATTGATACACCGTAATGCTTTCGCGTTGAACGTTATTCAATTGTCATTGATGACCTGCCTACCGAAACTATAGTGCAGGTGGGTCATTGATGGTTTACCCGCAGATTCTGATAGATACTGTTCAAAAAAACCAATCATTTTTCATTTTTTTCCTTTATTTGTAACCGAATGACAGCGAAGCATAAATGACGCACGCAGTGCAAATGACAACTGAATGATGCGAAGCAAATGACAATGACCCTAATAAAAAGAATTTTCGGGGCAGGCAGCAAAGCGATTGACGCCCGAAAAGCAAACGACCAAAGGAAGTCCGTATGGATAACGCACGCAGTGCTTTGTAGGTAATTTACCTACAAGAAAATCAGTAAATTACCTATTGACAAAGGCCTTTTTATATTGTAAATTTATGGCACTTAAAAATTAATAAAATACTACTACTAATGTCAAACGATAAAAGCACAAAAGAACAACTAATTATTGAGTTGGCAAAGCTCCGAAACAAAGTCTATAAACTTGAAGATGAAAATTACGAAAAGAGAAAATTAGAAAAAAAGATATCTGATCTTCAGGTAAAACTCGAACAAAATAAAAGAGAACAGATTAAATTAAGTGCTACAATCAAAGATATCTTACTTATTGATATGGATGAAATTAATGAGATATTGAATGAATATGAAGAAACAAATAATAAATCACTTCTAATAAAAGCTGCTGATAAAATTAGCATGAGTGTCAATAAAGTGAAAGAAACAAATGGAAGTAAGCCTGCTTAATACTAATTACTATTGAAAGAAAAAATGAAAAAACTAAACAAACTCGTTGTGTTCCACTTGGATGATCAACTATTTGCTTTATCGCTTCCCACGGTGGATAGAGTTGTGCGGATTGTTGAGATAACTTCTTTGCCAAAGGCTCCTGATTATATTAAAGGTATTATTAATTTTCACGGCGAGATAATTCCCGTAGTAAGTATCCGGATGCTTTTTAATTTGCCGGAAAGAGAAATAGAATTATCTGACCAACTAATTATTGCTAAAACTTCAATGCGTACGGTAGCACTTTGGGTTGATTCTATTGACGAAGTGATTGAAATGGCTGATGAAGATATCGTCAAATCAGAGAAGATTTTACTTGGGATTGACTATGTAGAAGGTGTTTTTAAATTAGATAATGGAATAGTACTTATTCATGATCTCGATCAATTCCTTACAATTGAAGAAATAAGCCTGTTGAAAGCCGCATTGAAAAAGCAAAGAGAAAAGGAGAAAAACATGGAACTTCTTGAAAAGAAAAAAGAGATTACAGTGAAAAAGAAAAGTGTAATTAAAAAAAAGAAAGTGGAAAGTAGAAATTAGAAATTGGAAACTCAAAACCCGAAACCTGAAACCCAAAACTCAAAAAACAGATAGATAAATGTTAAAGTCACAGCTATCAGAACTAAGAAAACACCTCTTACTCAACTTAGGGTTGAATTTCACCGCAAGCCGTGAGAATGAACTTTATAAGAAAATCGGATTTGCGGCAAAAGAATTCAATTTTAAAAATACCGATGCATTCATAAACTGGATTGTAAATAATAATATAAAACCCAAACAAATAGAAAAACTGGCTGCTTTTCTAACCATTGGCGAGACTTACTTTTTTAGGGAAATAAAAGCATTAGATTATTTGGAACATAAATATCTGACTGAAATAATTTATAAGCGTCGAGGAAAAGATCAACGTTTAAGAATATGGAGTGCAGGCTGTGCCTCGGGTGAAGAACCCTACTCAATTGCCATTATACTGAAAAGGGTGATTCCTGATATTAAAAACTGGAATATCACAATCCTTGCTACTGATATCAATGCTAAGTTTCTTGAGAAAGCAAGAAAAGGAATATATACAAAATGGTCATTTAGAGGGCTACCGGGATCATTTAAAAAAGACCATTTCAAGGAAATTGAAAAAGACAAATTCCAAATTAACCCGGAAATTAAAAAAATGATTACTTTTTCGTATCAGAATCTTGCAAAGGACACCTATCCTTCTCTTGACAATAATACCAATGCGATGGATATTATTTTTTGCCGTAATGTATTGATTTATTTTTCTAATAATGGCATAAATGAAGTAACATCCAACCTCTATAATTGCCTGACAAATGATGGCATTCTTTTAGTAAGCCCTGTTGATTCATCAAATCTGATCTCACCAAAATTCAGTCGTTTCCAGCATGATGGAATTACTATTTATCAGAAAGGCACAAAGAAAACCAAAAAAGAAGAAAAGAAAATTCTTAATTGGGAAATCCCGGAAAACATAGAATTTCCAACCTTTAAACTTAGTCCAAAAGATAAAAAACAGGAAATAGTTAAACCCGCGAAGCGAAGCAAGCGACACGAAGTTAGCCCGCATGAAGCGAAGCAAATCCGTATGGATGGGCCCGTATGGGAAACCCGCCTGTCCGCCGTAGCTCCGATAGCTATCGGAGCGAAGGAGGAAAACCTGAACCCCCAAAAAGCATACTCATTATTTAAAAAAGGTTTATTTGAGGAAGCTGAAACTATTCTTTCGAACATCTTAAATTATAATAAAGAAAATTTAAAAACAAATATTTTACTATTAGCAAGGATAAAAGCGAATTTAGGAAAATTGGAAGACGCTGAACAACTTTGCAAAAAAGCAATCAATATAGACAAGATAGACCCGATTGCGCATTATCTGTTGGCAACCATACTTGGCGAACATGGAAAAGAAGAAGATGCAATACAATCGTTAAATAAAGCTCTTTTTCTTGATCCTGACTTTACACTGGCATATTTTTTACTTGGAAATTATTCATTAAAATCTGGTAAAATAGCCCAAAGCGGAAAATATTTTAACAATGCGCTCAAAACTCTTTCTACATTCAAACCCGATGAAGTATTAGCAGAGTCTGATGGTTTAACTGTGGGAAGATTAAAAGAAATAATTAATTCGATAAAAAAATAGTTTCAGGTTTCATGTCTAAGGTTTCAGGTTGGGGGTTAACTTGAAACCTGAAACCCGAAACATGAAACTTGAAACATGAAACTATGACAAACATAAATCAAAAGAAAAAAATCCTCAAAGAACGAGCCGATCTTCTGAAAATTCAGATAAAAAAAGAAGATATATTCGGTGAAATAATTGAAGGGTTGGAATTTATTCTTGCTGACGAAAGATATGCAATTGATTCAACTTATGTGAGTGAGGTTATTCCTCTGAAAGATCTTACATCCCTGCCATGTACTCCGGATTTTATTCTTGGAATTATCAACGTACGTGGAAAAATACTATCTGTAGTTGATTTAAAAAAATTCTTCAATCTGCCGGAAAAGGGAATTACAAATCTAAACAGGGTTATTATTGTTAAACATGATGGAATAGAGTTGGGAATTCTTGCCGATGAAATAGCAGGAAGTATGCAAATTTATTTCGACAAACTTCAATCAAAAATATCAACAATAACTGAAGTCAAGGACGACTTTATAATTGGAATAACCGAAGACAGGTTAATTGTTTTGGATATTAAAGAATTCTTGTTAAATGAAAAACTTATAATTAATGAGGAAGTTTAGAAAATTAGAAAATTGAAAATGGAAATTTGGAGGTGCTTTTTGCAGGCTTCCCAAAATTTCAAATTTCAAGTTTCAAATTTCAAACTATAAAATAGAAATTAATAATTGAAAATAATAAATAAATAAATAAATAAATAATTCGGAGGAAAAATTATGAACAAATTATCAATTGGAATTAAAATCGCTATCGGTTTTGTAATAATACTAATAATGTTCATCATAGTGAGCATTGTAACAATACAGAATACAAAACGATTGCATGATGCTGCTGTCCACGTAGATCATACATATAATGTTCTGGAAAAAATCGAAAAGGTTTCTAGCGACTTAAAAGATGCTGAAATCGGACAACGCGGATACCTTATTACAGGTATGCAAAATTATTTAGAACCCTATAATGCTGCTCTTGGTGCACTTCAGGAAGATATGGATTCACTTCAAAAGGTAACAACGAATCCCTATCTTCAGAGTCGAATTAATGAGCTCAGAAGTTTGGTTACTGACAAACTTGCCGAACTTAAGCAAACCATAAACTTGCGTAGAAACACAGGTTTTGAAGCTGCCCTGGAGATGGTTTTAACCGATTCCGGGAAAAACACAATGGATGATATTCGAGTTGTCCTTTCAGATATGACAAACGAAGAGAACAGATTACTCGAAGAACGAAATCCAGTAATTGAGAAAAGTTCTGACAGTGCAAATGCTACCGTTATCTGGATTACGATAGCAGCTTGTGTTATAGTTATTTTACTTATTATTTACTTTACAAGAATCATTGCATTTCCTATCAGGAAATTATCTGCAATTGCTGAGCGGATTGCATCAGGCGATTTAACAGGAAAAGTTATTGAAACTAACAGAAAGGATGAAATTGGAATAATGGTTAAATCTTTCGACCTGATGAATAAATCGGTTTTAGATATGACCCGGTTATCCGAAAAAATTGCTGATGGGGACCTTACAGTAAAAATAACTCCAAGGTCAGAAAAAGATTCTTTGGGAAAGGCGCTGGCAACGATGGCCAAAAATTTCAAAAAACAGATAAATGATATTCGGGAAGGAATAAATGTCCTTTCTTCATCTACAAGTGAAATTATGGCTTCAGTATCTCAGTTAGCTTCTGGTTCTGCTGAAACTGCAACTTCTGTTAACGAAACCACTTCAACAATTGAAGAAATAAAACAAACAGCCGAAGTTTCTAATCAAAAAGCAACAGAAGTAGCAGATTCAGCACAAAAGATATCATTGATTTCTCAGGATGGCAAAAAATCAGTACAGGAAACCATTGAAGGAATGAATAAGATTAAGAAACAAATGGAATCTATTGCAGGTATTGTTGTGAGATTAAGTGATCAAAGCCAATCAATTGGCGAAATTGCTTCCTCAGTAAACGACCTTGCCGAGCAATCAAACCTGCTTGCTGTGAATGCAGCTATTGAAGCTGCAAAAGCAGGTGAACAGGGAAAAGGTTTTGTAGTTGTGGCACAGGAAATTAAAAACCTTGCCGAGCGCTCTAAAGAATCAACAATCCAGATAAGGAACATACTTAGTGATATTCAAAAAGCAATAAGCAGTGCTGTAATGGCAACCGAGCAAGGTGGAAAAGTTATTGATGAAGGCCTGGAACTTTCATCCACATCAAGTGAAGTAATTACAACTCTTGCTACGAGTGTTGAACAAGCCTCACAGGCTAACTTACAAATAGCTGCTTCAAGCCAACAGCAGGTTGTTGGAATGGATCAGGTTACTTCTGCTATGGAAAGTATTAAAGAAGCAAGTCTGCAAACTGCTGCCAGTACAAAACAAGCTGAATCATCAGTAACCGATTTACATAAATTAGGCGAAAAACTGCAGGATATATTGAAACAGTATAAACTAAAGTAGTTTCGAGTTTGAGGTTAACCCGAAACCCAAAACCCGAAACCCGAAACATAATGAACATGGATAAAAAACAGGAATTTCTAAAAAGGCTGCTTGCTACTTTCAAAATAGAAGCCGAGGAAAATATCAGTGGAATGTCGGCAGATTTGATTGAACTAGAAAAGAATCCTAATGATGAGCTTAAAGCAGAACTTATTGAGATTATTTTTAGGGCAGCACACAGTTTGAAAGGTGCCTCGCGGGCAGTTAATTTGTCGGAGATCGAATCTGTTTGTCAGTCTTTTGAAAGCGTTATGTCAGCCCTGAAAAATGCGAGCATTGATCTTAAACCTGAAATTTTTGATGTACTGCATCAAACTGTTGATATTATTAAGGATATCTTAAATTTATCAGAGGAAGGAGTGAATGATGAATTAGCGAAACGGATATCAAATGTAATAAAAAATCTGTCGGTAATTGCTATCGGTAAATTTGAAGAAATAATACTATCGAAACCCGATACCAACCTGTCCGCCGTAGCTCCGATAGCTATCGGAGCGGAGGAGGAAAACCCAAACCCCAAAACTCCAAACACGAAACCTGAAACACGAAACCTGAAGCCCGAAACTCGAAACTCGAAACCTGAAACCTCAAACACAATCAGAGTATCAACTAAAAAACTTGATAATCTTTTATTTCAGGCCGAGGAAATGCTTTCGCTGAAGTTGACATCTATTCAACAAACCCAAAATCTGAGAAATACTCTGAACAAACTCAATATTTGGAACAAAGAATCTTCTGAAGTTTTTTCATCAGTAAGAAATGTCAAACAAAGCCTTGAAAAGATAGAAAAAGAAGGAGTCATATTAAAAGAAGAGCAGGAAATCGCCAAAATTATTCAATTTTACGAGTGGGGCGTTTCTCATATTAAAATACTTGAGGATGACCTTATCGAATTAAGAAAATTTTCTGACAGGGAAGCATATTCTTCAGGCGTAAAAATTGAAACCCTTTTGGATGATGTAAAAGAAATAATTACGGTTCCTTTTTCTAATCTTCTTGATGTATTTCCAAAAACAGTCCGCGACCTTTCAAAAGAAATGGGAAAAGAAATTGACCTTAGTGTAATTGGCGATAATACAGAAATTGACCGCAGAATTCTGGAAGAAATACGAATTCCGCTTTTACATCTTTTACGAAACTGTATAGATTATGGAATTGAAAAACCTGATATCAGGCTATCGAAAAACAAAGCAAAAAAAGGAGCAATCACATTTTATATCGAACGTCTTGAAAATAATAAAATCCAAGTGTTAATATCAGACGATGGTGCAGGTATCGACATTGAAAAATTAAAAGATATTTATATTAAGAATGAGAAAGTTTCTGCTGAAGAAGCAGTGAAAATCTCAGATCAGGAATTATTATATTATATTTTCAGATCAGGAATTTCAACCAGTGAAATGGTTACTGATATTTCGGGAAGAGGTTTGGGTTTGGCTATTGTTCAGGAAAAAATTGAACAATTTGGAGGCTCCGTTATCGTGGAATCGGAAAAAGACAAGGGAACAACATTTAAAATAGAACTACCTTTATCAATGGTAACATTCAGAGGTATTTTAATAAAGGTATCTGACAGGGAATTTGTCGTACCAACGGCAAAAGTTCAGAGAGCTTTGAGACTTAATAAAAAAGAAGTAAAAACAGTAGAGAATAAAGCTACAATACCTTTTGATGGCAAAGTAATTCCTTTTGTAAATTTAAGTAACATACTTGAATTACCGATTAAAGAAACAGATTCGGAATATGTTCAGACTTTAATTTTTAATTTAAATAATAAGCAAATCGGTTTTGCAATTGATGAAATAATTGATGAACAGGAAGTACTTGTTAAAAACTTCAACAAGCACCTCGCACGAATCAGGAATATTTCAAGTGCAACTGTTCTTGGTTCAGGTAAAGTTATTCCAATATTAAACATTTCTGATATATTAAAATCTGCTTTAAAACCAACAGTTGTATTAACAAAGCAAAAAGTAGCCAAAGAAACGGAAGTAGTAAAGAAATCAATAATAGTTGTGGAAGATTCAATTACTTCCAGAATGCTTTTGAAAAATATTTTAGAAACGGCAGGATATGAGGTTACAACAGCAATTGATGGAGTAGATGGGTTTACAAAACTAAAAGAAAACGCTTTCGACGCCGTAGTATCAGATATTGATATGCCCAGGATGAATGGCTTCGACCTTACTGAAAAAATTCGTTCTGATAAAGTTTTATCTGAAATACCTGTTGTATTGGTTACTTCACTTTCGAAACGAGAAGACAGGGAAAGGGGAATTGATATTGGAGCCAATGCCTATATAATTAAAAGTAGTTTCGACCAAAGTAATTTATTGGAAATTTTAGAAAGATTAATTTAGTTTCAGGTTTCAAGTTTCATGTTTCTGGTTAACCCCAACCTGAAACCTCAAACTTGAAACCTGAAACCTGAAAACCGAAACAAAATAGTCATGAAAAAACAAAAAACAATCGTAATTGCAGAAGACAGCCCAACACAAGCTGTACAATTACAATTTATACTGGAAAAGAATAATTATACTGTTTATTGGAGCAAAAATGGGAAACAGGCACTGGAACTCATTAAAGAAGAAAAACCGGATATAATTATTACTGACATTATGATGCCGGAAATGGATGGATTTGAGTTGACAAAACTTGTTAAAGAAGACTCTCAATTAAGTGACATTCCAATTATTCTGGTGACAGCACTTTCCGGCCTGACCGATGTATTGAAAGGCCTGGAAAGCGGAGCAGAAAATTATATAATAAAACCATTTGAAGAAGTTGACCTGATGTCTAAAATTGAAACTGTATTAAACACCCATAGTGAAGGAATTACTGAATTCGAGGAGGGCAATTTAATAATCGCATACGATAATTATTCATATTATATTGATTCAAAATCAACCAAAATTGCTGATTTTTTAATCACAACCTACGAAAATGTATTAAAGAAGAACAAAGTTGTGGAGGAAACTCAGAATGAATTAAGGATTTTAAATGAATCACTCGAAGAAAAAGTTAAAGAAAGAACAAGTGAGTTGTTAAAGGAAGTAACAGAAAGAAAACAATATCAATATGCTTTAGAAGAATCAGAAAAAAAATATCGTTTTTTATTCAACAATGCACCTGATGGTATTATTCAAATTGATTCAAAGGGAACTATTGTCAATTGCAATAAACGTGAAAGTGAATTGGTGGGTTATAAAAAAGAAGAAATAATTGGGAAACATCTTACTTTTTTCGAAAACAGGGAATCAACAGAAAAATTTGAAAAAAGGCTTATTGATCTGCAAAATGAGGGATATTTGGAAGCAGAAGTATTTTTATACCGAAAAAATGGAACAGTATTTCCAGTTTGGCGAAAAGTGTCGGCAATTTATAATGATGATGGAGATTTTACCGGAGCCATTATACATACCAGAGACATTACGGCGCGTCTAAAAGCGGAAAAAGCATTGAAAGAACGAATGAAAGAATTGAAATGTCTTTATAAAATATCCAGACTAACTGAAGAAAAAGAGATTTCAATCGAGGATATCCTGAAAAAAACAATAGAAATCATCCCAAACTCCATGCAATATCCTGAAATAACATATTCAAAATTAATATTTGAGAAAAGCGAATTCATTACATCAAACTTTTCAGATACATCGTGGAAACAAAAAAGTGATATTTTAATAAACGGTAAAAAGAAAGGAATTCTGGAAATAGGTTATTTAAAAGAAATGGCTGAGGAGGATGAAGGCCCATTCCTTAAAGAAGAAAGAAATTTGATTAATACAATATGCAAGCTGTTAGGTAGCATTATTGAACGAATGCTGGCAAAGGAACAACTTGCAAAACAAAACCTAAAGTATCAAAACCTGAATGAAGCATATAAGGTTCAAAATAAAGAATTGATACAAAATATGGAAACCATTAATAATGCTTATCGTAAGCTTGAAATTGCACTTGAACATGCTAAGGAAAGTGATCGGCTGAAAACTGCTTTTTTACAGAATATGAGCCATGAGATACGTACGCCAATGAATTGTATCCTGGGTTTCACCAGTCTGCTTAAAGAACCCGATCTTAATGGCGAACAGCAGCAAGAATACATTGATTTAATTAAAACAGGTGGCGATCGTATGCTTAACACCGTTAATGACCTAATGGATATTTCGATGATAGAATCGAACCAAATGAAAATTTTCATCTCAGAAACAAATGTTAACAAGCAAATTAAAAATCTTTATAATTTTTTTGAGCCGGAAGTTGAGAGAAAAGGAATGCAATTCTCTTTTTATAATTCCTTACCGGACCATGAAGCTCATATTCAAACAGATCAGACAAAGTTCTTTGCAATCCTCACAAATCTTATAAAAAATGCCATTAAATTTACCCATAAAGGCATCATTGAATTTGGCTATAATAAAAAAGACAACGATCTTGAGTTTTTTATAAAAGATACAGGCATTGGTATTCCGAACAACCGACAGATGGCAATTTTTGATCGCTTTGTTCAGGCCGATATTGAGGATAAAAATGTACATGAAGGTGCGGGTCTGGGATTATCCATTTCAAAAGCTTTTATAGAAATGCTTGGAGGAAGAATTTGGGTAGAGTCGAATGAAGGCAAAGGTTCTCAGTTTTATTTTACCATTCCTTATAATTTAAAAACGGATAAAGAAGCTATGGTGATGGAGAAAACTTCAGAGTCAAAAATTGAGAATTATATCGGAGGTTTAAAAATATTAATTGCCGAGGATGTGGAGGCGGCAGATACCTACCTCTCCATTGTTGTCAAAAACATTGGTAAGGAAATTTTACATGCCAAAACCGGAACTGAAACAATTGTACTTTGCCGGGAAAATCAAGATATTGATTTGGTATTAATGGATATCAAAATGCCGGTAATGAGTGGCTACAAAGCCACCCGGAAAATCCGTGAATTCAATAAAGATGTGGTAATTATTGCACAAACGGCTTATGCACTTGCAGGCGATCGTGAAAAAGCTCTTGATGCCGGATGTGATGACTATATTTCAAAACCAATTAAAAAAGATAAACTAATGGAAATTATAAAAAAACATGTATTGTAAAAAAGAAAAACAGAAATTTGAAATTTGGAGTTTGGAGTTTGAAGTTAACCCAAAACCTGAAACCTGAAAAATTATGATAAAAGTTCTAATAGTTGAAGATTCAAGAGTAGTAAGCGAATATTTGGAATATATTCTTAATTCCGATCCCCAAATTCAGGTTATCGGAAATGTAAGCAATGGGAAACAAGCAATTGATTTTATAAAAGATAATAAGCCCGATCTTATTACAATGGATATTGATATGCCAATTATGAATGGGTTGGAAGCAACCCGTATAATTATGTCAACCATGCCTATCCCAATAATAGTTGTTACTGCAAGCAGAAATACCCGTGAAATGAAAATAACAATGGAAGCTTTAGCTGCAGGTGCTCTTTCAGTTATTGAAAAACCGGTAGGCATTGGCCATTCCAACGAAAAAGATAAAAAAGATAAAATGATAACTATGGTTAAAGTTTTATCAACGGTGAAGGTTGTTACGCGAAAGCCAATAAAAGTAACAAAACCACAAGAAAAACCGCTTGTGCGTAAGTATATACCATCGTTAAAAACTTTTTATAATAAGAAAATAGTAGCTGTTGGAATTTCATCAGGAGGCCCTAATGTACTTGTAAAGATATTTTCAAAAATTACAGGGCAATTCCCTTATCCTATTTTAGTAGTTCAACATATAACGGAAGGTTTTCTCGAAGGTCTGGTTAGCTGGTTGGGCCGACTTTCAATGATCCCGGTACATGTTGCAATAGATTTAGAAACTATTCTACCCGGACATATCTACTTTGCCCCCGATCATCATCATTTAGGAATAATTGATTTTAAAATCAAACTTGTTGAATGTAGTAATAAGCCTGGTTGCTTATGTCCATCAGTTGCACATCTTTTTAAAAACCTTGCCATGAACTATGGAGAAGACACAATAGCAATGATTTTGACAGGAATGGGAAGTGATGGGGCAAATGAATTGAAAATGCTTAGGGATGCCGAAGCTGTCACAATTGCTCAGGATAAGGAAAGTGCACTGGTTCATGGAATGCCGGGAGAAGCAATAAAACTGGGTGCTGCCGAATATATCCAAAACCCGGAAGAAATTGCTGATCTTTTATATGAAATAGAAAGACATAGTTTGAATAAACAGAAATTAGAAAAGAGTCATTAAGTTGTCATTAAATGCCACGAAGCAAATGACGCCCGAAGGACAAATGACACGAACGAAGTGAGTAGATGACAAATAATATAAAGGAGCAATTATGAAAAAAAATATAAAAATTTTAATCGTTGAGGATAGCAAAACTCAAGCTGAAGAATTAAAGTATTTTTTAGAAACAAATTACTACCAAGTTCAACATGCTGATACCTATTTAATACTCATTTTCAATTCTTAAAAAACAAAATTCTTTAATCTTAATAGAATAAAATACAAAAAAACGTAATTTTGCCGCGTTTTATCCATCTCGTTGAGTTGGAATATTTAAGTAATAATACAAAAGTTGTTCAACATTTATATATTTTAAATATATTGTATTTCGATTAAATAATGAGACCAGTAAAAAAAAGCCACAGACCTGTCCGCCGTAATACTATGGAAGGCGGGTTCACAGATTGTAAAATTTATATTACTGTTATTTTATATATTACATAATAACAAAACAGAAATTCCTGCCTTTTTAGATCAGACTTAATAATCAATAATCAATTACATATATGACCCTAACAGCTTTACACATACATATTAAAGGCTTAGTTCAAGGTGTTGGTTTCCGGCCTTTTATTTATAGGCATGCGAAGCGTTTTGATTTAAAAGGCTCGGTTGAAAACCGTAACGATGGTGTGATAATTTTTGTCGAAGGCCTGAAAAATAATGTTTATGATTTTCTTAATTCAATTAGAAATGAAGCCCCACCAGCCTCAAATATTAATTCAATTTCTTCTGAATCCTTTTCTGTAAAAAATTTCAATGATTTTAGAATTATTAAAAGCACAAATAAATCGGAAGAAATTACCGAGATAAGCCCCGATATTGCCGTTTGCGATGATTGTCTCAAAGATATGGAAACACAATCGCATCGCATTGATTATCCGTTTATAAATTGTACGAATTGCGGGCCTCGTTTTACAATTATCCAGGACCTTCCTTATGATCGAGAGAAAACAACAATGAAAGTTTTTCCGATGTGTGAGAAGTGCCGCACCGAATACGAAGATGTTCTTGATCGGCGATTTCATGCTCAACCTGTTGCCTGCAATGATTGTGGGCCTGTTTACACAATCAATTTGCAAAACAAGAAATTCACTGATCTTAATGATATTTTAAGCATTTCAGCAAAACTTATCGAGGATGGAAAAATAATTGCAATTAAAGGCTTAGGCGGATTTCATCTTGCATGCGATGCTCAAAACGAAGAAGCTGTAAGCCGATTAAGAAAGGCTAAAAACAGGGATGGAAAACCTTTTGCAGTTATGTTTGCCGGTATTAATGAGTTAAAGGAATATACGAATGTAAATAAAAAAGAAATAGGTTCATTGCTTTCGTGGAGGCGGCCAATTTTGATTCTTCAGGAAAAGAGGAAACTTGCCAAAAGTGTTAGTGTTGGATTCAAAACTTTGGGTGCAATGCTGCCTTATATGCCTTTTCATTATCTGCTTTTTAAAGTTTTGAAGCTTCCCGTAATTGTTCTGACAAGCGGTAATATTTCGGACGAGCCGATAATTATAGACAACGACACCGCTTTTGATAAATTAGTCCCAATTTCGGATGCAATTATTACTTATAATCGTGATATTTACAATCGTACAGACGATTCTCTTGCTGTGATTTTCAATAATAAAGAGCGGCTTTTAAGAAGATCGAGAGGGTATGCTCCTGCACCAGTAAATTTAAACCTCAAAGTTGACGGAATTTTGGCGACAGGAGCCGAACTTGTGAATTGCTTTTGCCTTGGAAAAAAGAATCAAGCTTTTTTAAGCCAGCACATCGGCGACCTTAAAAATATGGAGACCTTAGAATTTTATTCCGAAACCATCGAAAAATATAAAAAGTTGTTTCGTATAAATCCTTTTTTGGTTGTTTGCGATCTACATCCTGATTATTTATCAACAAAATATGCAAACGAGCTTAACATCAAAACCATCGCTGTTCAACATCATCATGCCCATATTGCATCCTGCATGGCTGAGCATGGCCTTGACGAAAAAGTTATTGGTATTGCATTCGATGGAATTGGCCTTGGGACTGATAATAAAATTTGGGGTGGTGAATTTTTTATTTGCGACCTTCTTGATTTTGAGAGATGTTCCCATTTTGAGTATATTCCAATGCCCGGAGGCGATAAAGCCACAAAAGAACCCTGGCGTATGGCTGTTTCTTACCTTTATAAATTTTATTGTAAGGATTTTCTTGACTTTAAACTTCCATTTCTTGAAAACATCAAAAGTGAAAATATTGAATTACTGATTTCCGCTATCGAAAAAAATATCAATTGCCCCGAAACATCAAGTGTAGGCCGCTTTTTTGATTCTATCGCAGCCATGATAAATTTATGCACACATTCAACTTTTCATGCTGAAGCTCCCATGCGTCTCGAAGCAATTATTGATAAGAATTATTCAGAAGTATATGATTTTAAAACAGGTACTGAAATTTCTGTAAAAGAAATAATTAAGGGTGTTGTTAATGATGTTATTAATTTGAAACCACAAGCGGAAATTTCGGCAAAATTCCACAATACAATAATTTCTATTATTTTTGCACAGGTTTTGGAAATCTCAAAAAAGCATAAACTAAATAAAGTTGTGCTTTCGGGAGGTAGTTTTCAGAATCGTTATATTTTAGAAAAAATTGAAATTTATTAATAAAAAATAGTTTTAAAGTTTTTACACCTTGTAAAATTCCTGCCAACGATGGCGGAATTGCACTCGGACAACTTGCTATTGCAGCTAAAAGGAGAGAAAAAGATGTGTTTAAGTATTCCGGCAAAAATTAAATCAATCGATGGGGAAATGGCTGTTGTTTCAGTCGGTGGAGTTGAGTATAATGCAAGTTTACAGCTAATTGATGACGCTTGCGTTGGTGAGTATGTTTTATTGCATACAGGTTTTGCACTTCAAAAAATAAGTGAAAAAGATGCTATGGAAACCCTGAAAATATTTAAAGAATTTGAGGAATTAAATGTTCAGATGGACGAAGAGGAAAAAAAGGAAGGGAAAAGAATAATTTAGTTTTGTAGTATTTTTCTCAATACTAAAAAGTGTTTATAAAGTTTATACTGATTCCAGAATAAAAATAAATTTGAATGATAAAATGCACTATTGATAATGTTCTGATGAATTTCGCCCCTACGGGGCTATATTTCTGAGGACGCATTTTCCTATAAATATTCTGTCCCTAACGGGACTATTTTTTTAACTCCGTTAGGAGTGATATGTTTATAGAATAAAGTAATAGCCAAATATTAAGCTCCATAGGAGCATAATATAAAACAATCTTATGAGAAAAATAGATACCTCAAAATTATCAAACGATGAATGTTGGGGAGTCCAGATAAACGGATTAAACCATTACCGGAATTGTAAATGGATAGGTATAAGTGCTTGCGAAGGAAAAAATATTATTAAAACAGGAAGAAGTTCAAAAGGTTATAAAATTGGAGAAGATGGTTTGGAAGAAGATGTTAATATACTAAAATCGCCATTAACATAAACTATTCAATCAATTACAGAAATGGGAAATGAGGGAAAAAGAGGAAATGACCATTGAATGATTACTGAATGACAATTTAATGACCACTAATGACAATCGAATGACCATTGAATGGTTTTTTTAAAAATCTATTTAAGAATAAATTATTTACAATAAACATAAAATATGAAATATGTTGATGAGTACCGCGATAAAGAAATTGTAAAAAAGATAGTCGCAAATATTAAAAAAATCTCAAAGAAAAACATTTCTTTAATGGAAGTTTGTGGTGGGCATACTATGTCAATCCATAAATTTGGAATCCCATCATTATTACCCAAAACTATAAAATTATTATCAGGCCCGGGTTGCCCTGTTTGTGTTTCCAGCAGAAAATTTATTGACCAGGCGATTGCTTATAGCCGTTTATCTGAAGTTATTATTGCTACCTACGGAGACCTTATTCGGGTTCCCGGTTCGACTTCATCATTAAATAAAGAAAAAGCAAAAGGTGCAGATATCAGAATTGTTTATTCGGTTCTTGATGCCTTGACAATGGCACAAAATAATCCTGATAAAAAAGTTGTTTTTCTTGGGATTGGTTTTGAAACGACAGCACCCTCAAGTGCGGTTGGAATTTATAATGCCGACAAATTAAATCTTAAAAACTTTTCTCTTTTCAGTTCTCATAAAATAATGCCTCCGGCTATGGAAGCTCTTATAAACGAAGGCGTTAAATTAGATGGATATATTGCTCCCGGTCACGTTAGTACAATTACAGGCTCGGGAATTTATAAAGATGTTGCAGAAAAATTTAATGCCGCTGTTGTTATTTCCGGTTTTGAACCGGTTGATTTATTGCAATCAATTTATATGCTTGTAAAGCAAATTGAAACAAACGATTACAAAGTAGAAATTGAATATAAAAGGGTTGTTAAACCCGAAGGGAATCTGAAAGCCAAACAAATGCTTGATGAAGTTTTTTACTTACGTGATGATTGGTGGCGAGGGCTTGGTATTCTAGCAAAAAGCGGCCTTGGTATTCGTGAAAAATATGCCCGCTTCGATGCCGAAAAAGTTTTCGATGTGGAAGTCGAGGAAACAAGAGAAGACAAAGGTTGTATTTGCGGAGAAATATTGATGGGACTAAAAACACCAAAAGATTGCAAATTGTTCGGGAAAGCATGTACACCTGGTGATCCGGTTGGGGCTTGTATGGTGTCAAACGAAGGATCGTGTTATGCTTATTACCGGTATAAAGCTTGAACTGGATGCTGGATACAAGATGCAAGATACTGGATATAACCAAAATTGATAAATAGTGTCGGTAAGAAAAATTTGACACAAAAAGGAATGATTAAAAAACAAACATATCTCCCGATTACGCTGATTTTTTTTCTGCGATTATCTGCGTAATCTGCGGGAAATAAATTTTAAACATATGAAATCCAAAAATAAAGAAACAATTCTTCTCGGACATGGAAGCGGTGGAAAATTATCTCACGAACTAATCGACAAAGTTTTTGTAAAACATTTCAACAATCCTATACTTTCTGTTCAAACCGACTCGGCTCTTGTTTCTTTAAATCAGTCCACACTTGCCTTTACAACAGATTCTTTTGTTGTTGACCCGATTTTTTTTCCGGGTGGAAACATTGGAAAATTAGCTGTTTGCGGAACAGTTAACGACCTTGCAGTTTCGGGAGCCTCTCCCCTATTTATCAGCTCTGCTTTCATTATTGAAGAAGGTTTTTCGATGGATGCTTTGGAAGAAATTTCTGAAACTATGGCAAAAGAAGCCAAAAAAGCAGGAGTTGAAATTGTTACCGGCGACACTAAAGTTGTGAACAAAGGAAAATGCGATAAAGTTTTTATAAATACCTCAGGTATTGGCTTGTTAGACAAGAAATATATTGGTATCAGTACGGGTGACAATATTTCGGTGGGTGATAAAATTATCGTTAACGGTTCGATTGGCGATCATGGAATGGCTATTTTAAGTGCCCGTAATGAACTAAACCTAAGATCTAACATCGAATCCGATTGTGCATGCCTTAACCACTTAATAAAAGATGCTCTTGGTGTTTCTGATGAAATTAAATTTATGAGAGATGCCACCCGCGGTGGAATTGCAACGGTTTTATCCGAACTGGTGAAAGGCAGAAATTATGGTTTAGTAATTGATGAAGACTCGGTTTTTATTAATGAGAATGTTAGAGGGATTTGTGAAATGCTTGGTTTCGATCCTTTTTATGTTGCTAATGAAGGTAAAATAATTATGGTTGTCGGGAAAAATGATGCCGATAAAGTCCTTACAAAAATGAAGAAGAACCCATTTGGCAAAGATGCTGCAATTATTGGAGAAATAACCGACAAACATCACGGTAAAGGGTGGATCAACACAGAAATAGGTGGAAAGAGAATTATTGATATGCTTAGTGGTGAGCAATTGCCAAGGATTTGTTAGACAAAAAATTGGACACAGATTTATTATGATTTTTTTGTATGGATTAAAATAGCAACCCTGGAATTTTATCAATAGTAGCCCATGACTTTAGTTGTGGGATTTGAAACATCAAAATGTAAACCTCTAACCGTTTTAACGGTTTTTAAAACCAAAGAAATGCACGAATTATCAATCGCAATGAACATTGTTGAAATTGCTGAGGAAGAAAGCAAAAAAGCAGGAGCTTCGAAAGTTAGCGAAATCGAACTGGAAATAGGAACAATGTCGGGGATTGTGATTGAAGCCCTTGATTTTGCTTTAATGGAAGCCAAAAAAAATTCGGTTTTAAGCAATGCAAAAATTACAATAAATAATATTCCCGCAAAAGCAAGATGCCTGGATTGCGATCATGAATTCAATGTCGAAGAACTATTTACACCATGTCCGAAATGTAATTCATTTAGAAATGATATTATTCAAGGGAAAGAACTGAAAGTAAAGAGGTTAATTGCGAAGTAGAGACACACGGCCGTGTGTCTCTACATCAATCCCTAACCCCTTTAATTTTTAAAGGAACAGTCATCCAATGACTTTAGGTAAAGTTACGGTGTGACTTCAAGTCACCCCGTGATTATCAATGTCTGATAAAGATAGAAATTTTTCCAATCAATTTTCAACAAATTGACATTTTTAAGTAATTTTGTATTTTAATAATAACAAAACCTAAAATATTATGTGCGGAACATGCGGATGCGGTGAAGACAACACCGTAAGAATACAAAAACCCGGAGGATCATCAGAACAACATAATCATACACATTCTCATCCTCATACTCATGATGACACCGAACACACTCATGATCATTTGCATGGCCATTCTCATAAAGATCAACGCAGCCACGATGATTTGCACTCCAATCAACATGCACACTCATACGGCCATTCTCACGATCATTCTCATGGCAGTGAGATTTTGATCGAACAGGATATTCTTCATAAAAATAATTTGCTTGCAGAAAGAAACAGGGGGTATTTTGAAGCCAAAAATATTTTTGCTTTAAACCTTGTAAGCTCACCTGGTTCAGGAAAAACAAGCCTTTTGGAACGTTCTATCAAAGAACTCGGTAAAGAGATTAGTTTTTTTGTAATTGAAGGCGATCAACAAACCATGAACGATGCTAACCGTATAAATGAAGCCGGAGCACCGGTTGTTCAGGTAAATACAGGTAGTGGTTGCCATCTTGATTCCGATATGGTTAACAAAGCTGTTAAAGAACTTGATGTAAAAGAAAATTCGGTTTTGGTGATCGAAAATGTTGGAAATTTGGTTTGCCCTGCGATGTTTGATCTTGGTGAATCGAAACGGGTGGTGATCATTAGCGTTACCGAAGGTGATGACAAACCTATCAAATACCCTGCAATGTTTGCTTCTTCGCATCTTTGTATTATTAATAAAACAGATCTCCTACCTTATGTTGATTTTGATATTGAAAAAGTAAAAGAATATGCTTTGCAAGTAAATCACCATTTGGAAATAATTGAATTATCGGTAAAAACAGGTGAAGGAATGGATAAATGGTATGATTGGGTCAATCTACAATCCAAGAAACTGAATTCCTAAGCCACTGATCATTATCGTTGCTCCGGCAATAGCATGAGTATATTTTTCAATTTTCCCGAAAGGAATTAAATTAACTCCAAAGGAAGCTAAAAGTACAACCGAAAGCATAGTCAATATTGTTACGAAAGCAAAGGCAAGGCTGACCAAAATCATTCCGCTGATGCTATCTTTAGCTGCCGGATACATCAACAATGGGATCAAAGGTTCACATGGTCCGAAAACAAAAATCGTGAACAAAATCCAGGGAGTGAGGTTTTTTTTACCTTCGGTGGCATGAATATGTGAATGTTCATCGGTGTGGCTATGCAAATGTTTATGCTCAACACCATCGTTATGAATGTGTTTATGATGATGAGGTTTATTTTTTATCACACGTTTAATTCCATATATCATATAACCGAAACCAAAAGCAATAAATAGCCATGCGGCGATATTTCCTCTAAACGATTCAAATATCTCTATCTTGCCAATTGCAATTCCAAAAGCTACGCCGAGCAATCCCAGGACTATTGAACTTCCAACATGGCCCAAACCGCACAAAACTGTGATCCAGCTTGTCTTTAATATTGACCATTTTCTGGCTTTTGCCATTACGATAAAAGGTAAATAATGATCAGGCCCGAATAAAGTATGAAAGAAACCTATCGAGATGGCAGTAATAATTAATATTGATAATTCGTAATTCATAATGTTTGCAAAAGTATTAAAATATTTTGGAAATAGTTATTTATGCGAATCAGGTTTGAGAAGAAAAAAAGCATGGAGCTTTCATTGGACAATATAAGTTTGAGTAAAAAGAACTGGAAAATAAACATCTTAGGAATTTATTTTATTCAGTTTGAGACAAATAATGTAATAATAACTGAAAAGGTAAGTATAAAATAATTGAAGTTAAAATTTTCTCGCAAAGATGTCGAGAAACAAAGAAGTTTTTTAATCATCCTCCTTCCTGCGGGCTGAAGTGTCCTTCGGCACGCAAGCCTGTGCCTTCGAACCGTAGTGCTTCGGCACACAGGTGTGTAACAAAATATACCTACCATAGCCTGCCCCGATTTTTCGGGGGATGTTTTATTTTGCTAAAACCATTTTCATTTTAGCTATTACATTTTTATTTGAAAAAAGTTTAGTAAGATATATGCCATCAGGAAAACTTTCAGTATTCCAAACTATTGAAGATTGTCCTTTGGGTATTTTAATAGAATACACTTTTTGGCCTCTCGTATTGTAGATTTCAATTTCTGTATTTTCCTGAACCTTATTAAAATAGATAGTTGTTACATTTCTAAATGGATTAGGATAATTAGATAAAATCAATCCGGATGTATTTATATCATCAATCCCCGAATTCAGGTTAGGTTTAATTTTTAAAGCAACAGGCCGGTGGTCGGATATGTTTGATTCATATTGCCACCAACCACCGGAAAGATAATCATCTATTTTGATGGTTTGTATATCAGAGCCGGCATTTTCAAGTTCATCAAATATTTCATTAGTAATTAGTATGTGATCGAGATGTGAAGGCCAGGTGGGATATGACCAATTTGAAACGCTTCCCAAAGCAATATTCATATCGGCAAACAGGTAGTTGCCGGCATCATCTAAAAATGCCTGAAACACATTATTAACCGGATCGTCGGTCAGAATATCATTGAGATCGCCCAATACGATTACTCTCTTGTTTGGAAAATTAGAATCAATATATTGCTTTAATAAATTGCTCGCTTCAAATCGCCTTGTTTCTTCATCACCCGCATCATAAGGGTCAAGAATACCATCGCCACAACATTTAAAGTGATTGTTTATGATAATAAAGTTCTCATTCATAAAACTCATTTCCATTACCATTGGTGATCTTGGAAATGCACTCCAGTATGGTGAAGTTGTGTAGATCTCATAAATATCGTTGATCTCGATTGCATCTGTTTTGTAAATGTAGGCAAGGCCTGCATACCAGGAAGACTTAAAATATCCTTTGTAGCCATCAAGGCTCTCAAGCATTTGCTTGAATAATATTGTATCGCTGATTTCCTGTAAAGCCAACAGGTCGATATCAAGAGCTTCTATTATTTGGCTTACATAGTTTACGGTAGTTTGCCCGTTTTTAGGGAACCATTCAATATTCCATGTCATTGCCTCAAATGTAGAATCTGTTCCAAAGTTTAAGTCTTCAATATTTTGAGCCTGCGAAGTGTAAGCTGCAAATATTAGTATTATAAGGGTTATAAGCTTTTTCATTTATATAGCATATTAAGTTTGTATTAGTAAGCAATTAATATATCGACCAAGAACTGAATTTCTCCATTTTTGAAAGCAATTTACTGAGCTATCTCAAGGCATTCCTCCAGAGTACAATCATTACAAATTAGAATATCTCCATGACCTTTATAGAAATTCAAACTATCAGTAGTCGAAAAAGAGTAATACATTCGATAGATTGTTCTGTCTTGAAATTTTGTTGAGTCGGAAAGATCAATAATAGTGTTGGAAATACTGTCTTTACAAACAAATGTAAACAATCGGTTAAAGTATTTGTCAACAATGGTTGCCTTAAACTTCAGCAATCCAATCCCACGGAATACCAGCATAGGGTAATCATTTACCGGATTTGGGAAAACGCATACGATATTTCGCGGGTGTTCATTAATACCGGGAGAATTGTTCCACCCTGTTGTATCTTTGATAAATGTTCCGTTCAAACTAACTGTATCAGGGAAGTTTAATAGCTCGTATTCACTGCTTGACCAATGGTCATCAGTTCTCCAATCACCATCATCTATTCCCAATAACCCTGTGTGTTGTCCATGATAACCAATCAAAATTATACCTTTGAATTCATGGACTTGGGAAGAGTTTTCATTATCATTGTGCTTCTTGCAACCGGAAATACAAATCAAAACACATAAGAGGAGAAGGAGATTTTTCATAACCGGTAGTAGCTTTGTTATTTCTAATCGTTCTGCGAATCTTATTATTTTTATCATGTAGATAGGTTTGTTTCTTTTAATTAAACACCTAAGTTTATAAAAACAATTATTACTCTAATAAGTAATTATTGTTCTTTATTTTCTCCAAAAATAAAAAATATTTCAATATATAGAATCTTATTTATAATCAAATTTTATAATTTGCTTATTTTTAACCGGAAGAAGCCTTTCCTAAGAAAACAGGTGTCCATTTTTAGCCTCTGCAAGGTTTCCACTGCAAAAATATGTCCTCTTACAGAGATATTCCCAATCAATCACAATTCAAAAATCTAAGATCTAAAATGATGTTAAACGCTTACATAGATTTTGAATATTCAAGGTTTTCGCATCCTTTGCTACTTTTATATCTATTACATCTGCCTTTCAATAAATTAAATTTAATTGCAAAATAGAAATCAAAACCCGTAAAATCGTTAATTCCGAAATAGCTAAGCAAATTATCGCTACCGATTGTAAAGAAATAATATCTTATCGAAAATCCAAGTCTGGGATATTTAAAATCGTATAAAGAAACCGGGACATTAATTTCAATATTGCTTTTTTCGTATCTTGGTGTAAATAATATTTGACTTGGCCTTTTAATCCCAATTTTACTAATTTTTAACGGCATTATTGCGGTAGCATTAAAATACCAATATTTAAAATAATGATAATCAAACTGCAAACTAAACGCCGAAGGTAAAAATATCGAAAATTCATAAGCTTTCAATGAAGCATTCGGATCATTTAAGAATACATCACTAAAAGTTTGAACTAACTGATGAACACTCGTAACCGCAACCGTATCAAGATTTTTCCAATCGACATTAACATTATCAAAAATATGTTTCTCGGCATTCTCTGTAAATTTTATCTGTCCGATATCAATAAACGACAAGCCTATTTTATAGAGATAATCCTCATATTCTTTTTCACAATTTTTCTTAAACCTATGATCTGATTGGCCTTTTTCTTTTTTCTGGTAAGTAATCCCAAAATCGAAACCCCAACCTTTACCTTTAAAGAATTTTCCATCATCAGGAAAATCATTATTCGAATAATTGATTGGCATAGAATATCCTAATTCGGCATTAAGATTATAAATATCGACAACGCTATCATTAGTAATTTCATAGTTTAAATTATCAATATTCACATAAACTCCTTCAAAAGCAAACAATCTTTTTATTGTAAGTCCGGCATCCCAGCGGTTTCGATTATACTTTTTTAAATTTTTAGTGAAACTCAACCCGAACTCTGTCCAGGCCATTGATGTTACTTTAATATTATTATTGTCAAATCGCTGATTATGTTGAGGTATGTATTCAAATCCTTCGTAAATTAAAGTGGCCAAATTAATTGGTAGATTTTCGATTGAGGTAATCACTCTCGCTGAATTATAGAAAGCAAAAGCAAAATCATTAGAGCTATACATTATTGAAGGGCCGTTTATTCTTTGCTGAGAAAAGATTTCTTTAGAATTGGAATTTCTGTACATTTCAAGAATCCAGTCTTTATTTCCATATTTCTTAAATGTATAGTCTTTTTTAAAAAGATTAAAAAAGCCAAAATCCTCTTTTGGTAAGTATAAATAATTGTTTTGAAAAAAAACATCGGCCGAAATAAAGTTAATATCCAAATAAACTTTAGAGTCAATCATTAATGCCGGATTTATAAAAACACTATTCACGCCGGCGTAGTTTCCTGTTATCACTCCGGTCATTTCCTGACCATTACAAACATTTAATAAAACAATAAAGAGTATTATTAGATTTTTTTTCATCAAACATGCTAATTCATAAAAAAATAAAATCCTAAAAATAAAATTTAAACATTTAAAACATTCTAGGATCTTTGGGGCAAAGTTACAATAACTTATTTTAATATAATGACAAATTCATATTACAAATATAAATTCTTTTAAAGAAAATTCAGTTTATTTTAAATAAAAAAATCAATTCAAATACTAATATCAATTTAATTAATTGGTTCGTTTTAGAATCTGAGGTTGGAAGTAATTATCAGAGGCAGTCTGCCATTGCATTGTTATCTTATGCTGTTGTAGCGATATTTGTTTATTTCAGCAATTGGGGTATCATTGCCGAGTTAACTATCTTTTTTGCCTTCATTTGCTTTTTCTTTTTTTCCCCAGCTACCGCATCGTGTGGTTTTATGAAAGCTATCAAGTATGGATTATGAAATTTATAATTTCTGCTCATAACGATAAAGATCCATACGGACTAACTTTGTGTCGTAATGTTTTTTTTATATTGCTATTTTTAGCAAACCACACGATACAATCGTGCGGTCAATGTCATTAAGTTAAGAAATTAACAACCGACTGTTAGTAACTTACAAAGATTATGGTCAATTGAACGGTGCATTTTTTCAATTTTG
>Ga0233437_1001850_pt1 | contig 35617 bp, 31 predicted proteins | sample SI_122_August201_FD_182714 | JGI IMG/M metagenome (GOLD analysis project Ga0233437, IMG submission 182714) | Seawater microbial communities from Saanich Inlet, British Columbia, Canada - SI_122_August2016_200_MG | ecosystem: Environmental > Aquatic > Marine > Inlet | place: Canada: British... | reverse complement strand
ATCTCAGCGGGAATCAGATTGCAGATATCACTCCACTATCTGGACTGACGAGCGTCACTTGGCTCTATTTGGACGAGAACTCGATCAGTGACATTGGTCCGCTGTCCAGCCAGCCGAATCTTACTTGGCTCTACTTGGCGGGAAACGAGATCGTCGACATCGGCGCAATGGAAGGATTGGGCAATCTAACGCGGCTCGATCTACATGACAATGAGATTTCGACGATCCAAGCGCTTGTTGCCAATTCGAGATTGGGGGCGGGAGACTGGGTTGACGTCCGCTACAACAACCTCGATCTTGCACCCGACTCTGCAGATAGGTTGGACATCGAAGCGCTGCAAGGTCGGGGCGTGCGCGTTGATTTTGATCCGCAGAACTAGGATTCCTCTCAAACGTCGCTGCGTAGTCGGTGTATCGGCAGGTAGTCGTTGGCAAACGTCGTAGTGGGGCGATCTTTGATCAACGAGAGTATTGACGCGAGACGACGCATGTACATGTCGACACCAGAACCTAGGATAAAATACTGACATGAGGTCTTCAGAAGCACAATCCGAGTCTGTGTTCCGGCATCGTGTTCTGCCAATTCTCGAAGTGATCCTGGCGTCAGTTATCTGGGGGTCGTCTTTTGTGGGAGTGAAGCTGGCCCTTGATGATGCGGGGCCGTTTACGATTGCCGCACTTCGCTACTCGATCGCTGCTGTGCTTCTGATTCCGTTTATTAACTGGCGTCGATTACTCAAATCTCAGATGACACCTGGATTGTGGGGGCGGTTCATCGCTATCGGTCTATCGCAGTACACTGTCGGCAACGCGGCCCTATTCCTAGCGCTTCGCATGATCCCGGCAACTTCAGGCTCGTTGGCTCTTTCGCTCTGCCCAATTCCGGTTTGGGCATTCGGTGTGTTCTTCCTTCGCGAGCGGCCTAACGCGCTGCAAGTTGTGGGGACAGCGGCGGCCATCGGTGGAAGTCTTCTCTTCTTCAGGTCCGGACTTGTACCCATTCCCGCTTCAGCCATCGGCCTACTGTTAGTGGCAATCCTCAGTTTCGCAGTTTTGCCTGTGCTTGGTCGGAAGCTCTCCAAAGCGCGGAATCTTGGAACGAGTGCGATTACAGGTGTTCCCCTGGCTATTGGGGGAGGCGTGCTCATTGTGATTGCGCTGGTTATCGAAGGTGTGCCGCATCTTCCAGCCTCTACCTGGACCATCATCCTTGGCTTGGCAGTGGTAAATACAGTGGGTGCATATCTCTTATTCAATCACGCGTTGCAGCAGATGGGTGCGGGCGAAGCCAACGTACTTCTTAGCTTGACCCCTCTAAGTACTGCCGCGATCGCTTGGGGCGTTTTTGGTGAGAGGATGACGGCGCTTCAGCTCTGTGCAATGGCCATTGTGATTGGAGGGATCGCACTTGCTCAGCGACGAACAAGGCGGCTTTGAGCTAGCGAGATGGATTGACTGATTACGTACGCAACGGCATGGTTCCATTTGCTATCCAACGAGCCAGCCGAGCGTGGTTGACCTTTCTGAGTTGTGGACACCACGCGCACGCGTCCGATCTGATGCAGACACGGCTCTCTCCCAAGACATGCTCTTGCCTTGATATTTGGCTATTCTGGGCGCTAGGCTTGATAATACGTACGTTGAATTGCCGTGCCTTGCTTATGTAGGCACGATGGGTGTTGCGCGCAATCTATGAGGAGGGTGTGGATTCATGAGGAAGATTACGATACTTACCTTGATTTTGGTGATGACGGCTACGGCAGTGACGTTTGCTGATGGGGTGGGCGCGCTTAGCGCATTCAAGAACGGCGTTGGTGCCCGTGCTCTGGCCATGGGCGGCGCGTTTGTAGCTGTATGCGATGACGCGACAGCCATGCTGTGGAATCCGGCTGGACTGGCGAACCTTGACGATACGCGGCTTGCTGGAATGTCTACTGACCTTTATGGGCTAGGCATTACGCATCAGTTCGTAGGCGCGACGACGAGCTTTGCCAACCTGGGAATCGGTCTTGGTTGGGAACGTGCCTCTGTTGATGGGCAGCTTGTTGAAGCAGGCGGCCAACTCGGCGGAGCCTTCACGTGGGGCGAGAATGTGATCATCGGATCTCTGGCAACCAACGTGATGGACGTAGCTATGGCTGGAGCAAATGTCAAGTATTACATGGCGAACAGCGGTCTTGGCGATTCGGCGACGGGCTTTGGTTTCGATCTAGGTTTGCTTGTCAGTCTCGGTGACATGTTCGTTATTGGCGTCAACGCAATCGATCTCGCTGGCTCGACGATTGAGTGGGACAGCGGGGCAGTGGACGTCGTGAACGGGCTATACAAAATCGGAATGGCTCTGCGACTAGTAGAAGGCACATTCATCCTGGCAGCTGACGTCGACTTTGACGGAACGGCGCTTGGCAATACGCATGTCGGCATGGAATTCCAAGTGATTGATGAATTGGCTGTCCGCGCTGGTGTGAACCTCACCAACGACTTCCAGGACGCGATCATTAGCGTCGGTGGCGGTGTGAATATCGCTGGTTTGCATGTCGATGCGGCTTATCTGTTCAACGAAACGCTCGGCAACACAATCGTGTTGTCTGCGGAGTTCTCCTTGGGCGGCCTCCTTGGTGAGGATGAGCCAATCGTAGAAGAAGTCGGATCCGAATAAGAGTACTGTTAGGTTGTACTTGATGGGGTGCGGAACTGCCGCACCCCGTTTTCATTCTGCCTGCAAGTCCAGGATTGTTCGTCACAACAGACAAAAAAGAAGGGCTCCGCTGAGGGACCCCTTCAATAACGTAACGACCGAATTTCGGCCACGCCATAGGCATTAGCACCTACGCGGATTTCAGATGAATCTAGTTCTTTGTCTCTTCTCGATCCAGATACTGCAGGATCGCTTCGACCACAAGATAGTTCACTGAACGGTCTCGCTTCTCACCGAGCATAATCAATCGTTCTACAGGCTTCCTATCGATTTTGCTCTGAGGAACATAGATGGACATCTTATCCAGCAATTCTTTATGCGCCATGGAAAAACCCCCTTTTGCGTTGGCGTTTGTATCTACGACCTATTACTCCTCATTAAACTATACTTTTGGACATTCTTCAATTGCCGACTTGCTGTTGGTTGGAGCAATGTCGCGTGAAGGAAACTCTGAAACCCTGATACAGAAAGAGTATAAGGCGATTTAATTCGGCAGGCTCGAATAAAGAGAGACAAAAACTCGAGGGCCGAAGATCATTGCCAATCCGCGACAATATTGCTAGGAATAGCCATGATAGGTCTACTTCTAGTCTCAAGACGCTTTCCGCGATCATCTTCCCCTCTGGATTCGATCCCGAAATTGACTCGCGGGAACAATCTGACGAGAACCAACGCCCCCTTGAGATTCACCTAGCCTTGGCGAGACCTCGATCAGGATGCCTCAATTCTGAGACGATAACTTGCACTCCCGAGACGTTGAATGTGCTGCGGCAACATGATTTTTCGCTGCCAAAATGACCTCGTGCATTGACGCACTGTCGAACAAGCTTTATTGTAAGGCTGACTGACAGCATGACGAGTAACGAAATGATCTGGTTCTTCAATCTGATCAATGTGAGACAGTATTCTGGAAAGGAGAGATTATGGGAAACATTAGCGATCTTGAAGCCCTATTGAGGCCACCGGCAATTGACATGCCTGTCTATCCTCCCAAGGCGATTACGCTGGCAAGCGGGGAGACGATGGTGGTTCGACAGGTTGCGCGCGAGGAGATTCCCACACTGCTAGAAGCACTCTATCCGCTGCTTTGGGTCGAGCGCGACTTCTATGACATTGTGGCTGCGCGCTTGTTCGGAGAACTCCTTGCCTACAAACGCTATCGAGTGAAGGATGAATATGTTCTTGTAGGTCTCATTGACGGTGTTCTGGCAGGTCTGGTCAACGGACGCCTTGTTGATGAAAAGACGGGCATGAGCTATCACACATTGACCGTTAGGCGTGGATTGCGCGTTGGATCGCATCTGTTTGCTGCGAAGATGGAGTATCACATTGAGCACTGTGAGCAAGAGGAGATCCTCATTGTTGCCGAGAGTCCGATTGGTTTTCGTCGTTGGATGATCGAGTACCCGCTCGAGAAACGGTACGAGGTTCAGCATGAACTGGGCGGAGTACCTTCGTGGGTATTGCCCAAAGACGTCTATCTTGCTGCCAAGCCTCGCCTTGTGGCTGGCCATCGCCCCGTCTCGGATGAACTCCTGAAGTCAGCTGCTACGATTGTTCTTCCTGAGGAAGCGACAGTAGTCCGTCAGGTCGCTGGCAAGAAGGAGGAAGAGTCATGAATCCTGTCTATATAGCTGGCGCGGGCATGACTGCTTTTGGACGCTCCGAGTGGCCGCTCATGCAGCTGGCTAGCGTGGCTTCACTGGCTGCGCTGAAACATGCCAAGCTGGGTGACATTCCAGTGGATGGCGTTGTCATGGCGAATATGGGCGCAGCTCGCGTGAATCGCCAAACAGCTCTTGGCAGCGCCTTGGTCGATCAATTGGCTTTGTATCCGGCTACTGCCGAATCCGTGGAGAACGGCCCAGCCTCTGGCGCGTCTGCTGTGAAAGTTGCATTTCAAGCCATTGCATCTGGAATGGCTGACGTGGTCCTTGTCACTGGCGTTGAGCGCATGCGCGTTGTTAATGGCCTTGAAGGAACTGATTTCGTAGCCAGCCTTTCGCATCCTGAAGCTGAATACATCTATGGCGTGACCCTGCCGTCGCTGGCTGGCATGTTTGCTCGGCTGTTCATGGAGAAACACGGCGTTGAGCGCAAGCACTTGGCCATGGTAGCTATCAAGAATCATGCCAATGGCGCCAAGAACCCGTATGCACACATCAAGCAGACAGTGACGATGGAGGGAATCCTTACTCTGCCAGAAGCGGCAGTGAACAATCCTCCCATTGCTACGCCGCTTCACATGTTCGATTGCTGCCCGGTTTCCGATGGCGCGGCTTCACTCGTTTTGGTCTCAGAGAGCGTGGCTGCCAAGCTCGGAGGCCCAAAAGTGAGGATTGCAGGTATCGGACAAGCTACAGATACGCATGCTGTGCATGAGCGCGAGGATCCAACAGATTTGAAGTCCGTTCGCATCGCCGCTGGTATCGCCTTTGACCGTGCCGGACTCACACCTCAGGATGTGGATGTGGCTGAATTGCACGATGCATTCACGATCCTCGAGATTGCTGAATCAGAAGCCTCTGGATTCTTCCCTCGAGGAGAAGGACACAAGGCATTGGAGCGCGGCGAAACACAGCTGGATGGCATCCTTCCGATCAATCCTTCTGGTGGACTCAAGGCCAAGGGACATCCTGTTGGCGCGACGGGCGTGGCGCAACTGGTGGAACTAGTGTGGCAACTGCGGGGCGAATGTGATGCGCGGCAAGTGAACGATGCCAAGGTTGCCTATGCGCTCAATTTCGGCGGATTTGGCAACAACGTCGTAGCCAGTGTTCTGCAGAGGGAGGCATAATGAGTGACAACGTACACGGCATGAAATGTAACTCCTGCGGCACAGTGAGCTATCCCAAACACATGGTTTGCCCAAACTGTCGCGGTGAGAAATTCGCTGAAGTAGCTATTACAGGCGAGGGAAAGGTTCTGACCTTCACGGACGTTTATGCGCTGGCCATCGAGTACGAGACGCGCTATCTTCGATTGGCAATCGTCGAGCTGGATGACGGAATCCGCGTGACTGGCCAATTGCTCGCTGAAGAGCCCAAGCTGGGGATGCGCGTGAAAACGATCGTCGGCACGGTTAGACAAAGCGGAGAGACAGCAATCCAAGGGCTGCAATTCGTCGTAGCCTAGGTATTCAATGGTGTCAGATCGGGTGTCGGACAAGCGTTCGACGCCCGATTTGTTTTTTTGGATGCGATGCGTAGGATGCGAGGGTTGTTCAGCCCCGCACAAAATGAGGTGTCTATGTTGTATGACGTTGCCATTATTGGCGCTGGCTCTGCTGGCTTGTTTGCTGCTCTTGAATTGGCGAATACAGATCTTCGTGTCGTCATCGTTGAGAGTGGGATGGCCCCCAAGGAGAGAACCAGCATAACGTCGGGTGTCGGAGGGGGCGGAACCTTCTCAGATGGCAAACTGAATTTGAGTTCCAAGATTGGCGGGGATCCGTTGGCGATTGGCTGTTCATCCTCGGAACTTGATGCACTGATTGAGCAAGTTGATGCCGAGTTTACACGATGCGGAGCCCCAGCCCAGTATTCGGGCGAGAATGCGGAAGCACTTGCCCAGCTTAAGCAATCGGCCTCCCAAGCGGGCATCGAATTCATCGCTGCGAGACAGAGGCACATCGGAACAGTCACGATCCGAGAAGTCATCGATACCTTGTATCACGACCTGTTGGACAAGGGAATCGAGTTCCGATTGGAAACGAAGGTGCATGCCATCAAAGCGGACGATTCGGGATTTCAATTGGATACGTCCAGCGGGTCGATCCAGGCTCGGCGGGTCATCGCAGCTCCTGGTCGAGTGGGAGCCTATTGGCTGCGCGAGCAGGCCAGGGGGCTTGGCGTTGGTCCGGCATTTGGACCGCTGGACATTGGTGTGCGTGTCGAATTCCCAGCCGAACTCTATCAGTCTATCGAAAAAGTGATGTATGACGCCAAGCTGCGTGTGCGTACGGGCACCTACGATGACATGGTTCGTACCTTCTGCACCAATCCTCGAGGCTTCGTTGTACGAGAGGACCACGAGGACTTCGTATTGGTCAATGGTCATGCAGAGAACAAGCGAAAATCAGACAACACAAACTTCGCTTTGCTCGTTCATATGGAGCTAACGGACCCGGTTGAGGATACGACCCAATATGGACGGGCAGTTGCTCAACTTGCGTCAACGATTGGCGGGGGACAACCCATCGTGCAACGGCTGAAGGACTTACAACAAGGCCGCCGTTCGACACTGGATCGCATACGTAGATTGCCCATCCATCCAACGTTGGAAGAAGCAACGCCTGGCGACATTTCCATGGCCCTTCCTCAGCGAATCGTTGTTAATCTGCTTGAGGCCATTGAGCGCCTTAATGGCGTGATGCCTGGATTGGCAGCGGACAGCACCTTGATCTATGCGCCGGAAATCAAGTTCTATGACACCCGCTATGCGATTGGAGATGGAATGCAGACGCAGTTGCCAGGGTTCTATGTGGCTGGAGATGCCTCGGGCCATTCTCGTGGCATTGTTTTTTCTGCGGTGACCGGCATTCATTCTGCGCGGCATATTATTGGCCAGGCAAGGACGTCCGCAGGCAGCCACTGATCGAGTTGTGAATTTGGGGAACATGTCAGGAGGCACGAGATCATGGGACATCTGATTTATGCGATCCGAAGTGTGCTACGAGTTGTAAGTAATGTGTTTCGACGAATGGGAAAGGCTCCAGACTTCGTTACCTTCACTATTGAAGGCCCGCTTCCTGAAGTCGCCCCATCTCGACCTCCTTTCCCGCAACGGATGCTATCCCCAAAGGCACCCTCTCTGCGCTCGTTGGGCAGACAATTCCAGCACGTAGCCTGTGATTCTCGCGTGAAGGGTGTGATTCTGAGGCTTTATGGCATCAATGCAGCGCCAGCGCAGCTTCAGAGCTTCCGCGATTTGATCCAGGACCTTCGGGATGCAGGCAAGCGCGTGGTTGTATGGTCACACAACTATGATTTCGCTTCCTACTACGTGGCCAGTGCTGCCGACGACGTGCTACTACAGCATGCAGGGTCAGTCACTGCATTTGGACGTGAAATGCGCTACTACTTCTTGGCAGACGCGCTCGAACGCATGGGAATCAAGGGTGACTTTGTTCAGATAACGCCCTACAAGACGGCTCCTGACATGTTGATGCGCACCTCGATGTCTGAGCAAGCACGCGAGATGGCGACGTGGCTGTTGGATGACTTGTATCGTCAAGTCCTGACGGGCGTCGCCGATGGGCGTTCGATGACGATAGAGGCGGCCGAGGCATTGATTGATGACTGTCCCTATACCAGCGCCAGAGCCAGGGAAGCAGGTGCCGTTGACGGTGTCCTGGGTGAAGAGGAACTCCCGACCTATCTGGGGGCTGAATCCAGACCAGCACGAATCGCACCCTACAATACAGCGAAGAGGCAAATGATGCGATCTCCTCTTGCACGCCCAGGCAAGGTCATTGCCGTGCTGCGCCTTGCCGGAGACATCATCGATGGTCGCAGTTCAACACCGCCGATGAAAGTCCCCTTTCGTGTGCCGCTCCTGTTTTCTGAGAAGGCAGGGGACTTGACCGTCGTTCATCAGGCGCGCTCCCTTGCCCGAAGTAAGCGCGTCGCTGCCGTTGTCTTGTACGTCGATTCTGGAGGAGGCTCGGCAACGTCTTCTGAAGCGATGGCCGCTGCATTGCAGACCGTGGCAGAGAAGAAACCACTCATTGTGTCTATGGGGTCAGTGGCTGCGTCAGGCGGCTACTATGTCGCAACGCCGGGCGCCCAGATCATCGCGCAGCCGGGAACGCTAACGGGATCCATAGGTGTGGTTACGGGCAAGCTGGTTACTGCCGGGCTCTATGAGAAGATCCTGTTCCATCGCGAGATCATGAGTCGAGGCAAGCATGCTGGCTATTTCTCGGGTGCACAACCGTTCACGGACGAAGAGCGTCAATCTCTGCGCAATTCAATTGACCAAATCTACGGGCAATTCCTGCAACGCGTTTCTGATAGTCGGGACATGACAATTGATGCTGTCGATGCCGTTGCTGGAGGCAGGGTATGGACAGGCGCTCAAGCTCAAGCACATGGATTGGTGGACAAGTTGGGTAGCCTAGATCTGGCGATTCAAAGGGCAAGGGAAGCTGCAGGCCTGGGCCAGCACTGTCGAATTGTGGAGATGAAGCCATCGAAGAAGCTGCTGGCTCCTGCTGCAACCTCGACGGCAGGTATGCTCGAGTATGCAATGCAAGGCATCCGAATGATACGGCCTGGGAATGCGCTGTTTCTCACGACCATGATTCCAGGAGACGAGTAGCTCGGACGCAATGTGAGCGTGTCAGCCACCAAGCTGGGGCGAGAGTCCTTGTCTGAACGTTGAGCAAGACTAGAGAAGTAATGAGGAGGCAAAAGTATGCGAGCACGAACCGTCATGATCATCGTACTTCTAATCCTGTCGCTGACGCTGGTTGCGCAGAACACGCAGGTCGTTTCATTCAGGCTGTGGTTCTGGGATCTCACCATGTCTCGAGTCCTGCTGCTAGCTGGCAGTTTGGGCACGGGTGTAATCATTGGGTTGTTGTTGGGTAGACCATGGAATCGCCGTCGGAAGACTGCTGTTCAGCAGACTGAGATGACTCCGAGAAACCCGAAACCCGAAACCACGGACAAGAAAGAAGACTAATCTGCGGCAAGGCTAGAGACCCACGGGACCTTCTATTGCTTGCTCGATGTAGTCGTCAACCAACAAGCATGGGTTCGCAGTGTCCTCGCTTCATCCTCGTATCTCAAGGATTGGGGAACACGTTCAGCTTACGGAAGGAGGCGCTGTTTTGAGATCCGTTGGATATAGTGATCAACCAAAGTCTCCAGGAGCTGAAGCGGCACACTGCCATGCTCTAGCACAGCTTGATGAAAGTCGGGCAGCGCAAAATCAGCACCGAGACTGGCTTTCGCTCGCTTCCGTTGCTCACGGAACACCATCCGTCCAACGAAATAGCGTGTGTATTGCATTGGATTGTAGAAGAACGTCGAGAATAATGGTTCAAGCTGATCTCGCGTTCCCGGTATATAGGGTTGGATGTACTCGACTGCTTGATCCATGTTCCATCCAAGTCCGCAAAGCCCGGCTTCAATGGCTGCTAGGTATGCTGTCGAGAGCTGATTGTCCAAGTAGCTAACACGCGCGCACATATTCAAGCTATGCCAACCCGCTTCGTCTGCCAATTCTTCCGCGTATTCGGCCCACCCTTCGGTATACCCGCCCCATAGACTGAATCGAAACAGCCATGGGGTGTTCGCATTCTTGGCAGTCTCAACCTGAAGGTGGTGTCCGGGAATGGCTTCGTGATAGACCAAGGTTGGCAAGCGGTTCTTCTCGAATATTGTATCCGTTGGGATTGAGAACCTGGCTGGTGTTCCACCGTCAAACGATGTGCGTTCATACTGCGGGTAATCGACTGCGGCCAGGATGATATTTAACGCTGATTCCGGTGGGTGGTGGAATAGGCTACCAGCGGACACGGCTGCGCGGCTGTAGATCCGCTCGGCATCCTCAAGCATAGCCGCTGCAGTGTAGGAAAAGGTGCAGCCAAGGCGAGGTCCCCACAGCTCTCGGAGCATATCGCCAACAGGGAGTGGTTCTCGATCGCCATGCGTGCGAAGAGACGCAATCTCAGCGGAGATTCGATCGATTTCTGCATTTGCCATTGCGAGTATTGCCTCAGGCGTCACATCTATCCCTAGCGCTACGCGAAGTTCTGTGAGGTAATACCTCTGCCATGCTGGATGCTGAGCCCAGTCCAACTTCAGCGGGGCATCTTCGGCTAGTCGTTCGATGGTGTCGTCAAGACGAGTGTACGCAGGAATGACGCACTGCCCAATAGCCTCAGACAGCCGATCGAGAAAATCCTCTTTATAGGCTGATGCGACATCTGCAACTTTGGCAAGCTTCTTCTGCCCGACGGCGTAGTAGGAATGCGTATTCAAGTACATGGCAAGATGCTGAAGCTCTTCTTGCGGAAGGTAGATGCCAGCATTAGCCGATTGCTCAATCTCATTGACCCATTCGTCGATGACATCATCCACCTGCCATAGGAGCACGATGTAGTCATCCAGATCTTCCACGGTGTGTGGCGGATGCATTGTCCCGAGGACTCGTTCAAGTCTATCTAGAGCATTCCAGCCTGTGGGGCTCAACGCGCTCCAGAACTCAGTGTCGTTCCCTGCTGATTCAAGCTCTGCGGAGAACAGCTCAACCAAAGCATCGAAGGTCACACGTTGATTGAACGTGAGATCGGCATGACTGAACGATGGCAGCGCATCTAGAACAATCCTCGCTAAGCCTGAGTCCGATCCTATTTCAGTTAGGCCCAGAAGACGATCGCTACGAACACCTAGAAACTCGGTCAACCCGAATATGGTGATAGCCATAGGGTCGTTCAGAAATACGACTCGCGAGACTTCATCTACAAACTCATCGAACGGCAGGCCATCCAACATCGCCTTAATCTGGGCTACGGACGGTGGCGACCAAGTGGGGAATTCCTCACCCACTGACACAATCGAAACGATCAAAAACAGCACTAGCCAACACGCATGAACCAAGAGTCTTCGCCTCATCCTCTCACCTCAAGCCCGGGAACGTCAGGGGTTATGTCTCAAGGCATTGTAGCATAGTTGATGGAACGTAGGGGGGTAGAGCTTCGCGCTCGGGTAACTTGGAATGTTGATCCGTATCACTCGTGATCTCGACAAAACAGAAGGCAGAATGGAAACTCGTTCACCAACGTCTTCGTTTCGTCTCTAATCAATGTGGCAACATCGCCTGACTGAGACCTGACAATGAATCCTGCCTTGAGCGCTCCCGTTCTATCAGGATCGCCAGCTTTCGACGTGCCAGCCCATGTTCGCCTATGATGGGTTGAGGAGAGATTCCCATGACACGAAACAATCCAAAGACCTTCGCTGTCAAAGTCTTGATTGCGGCAAGCGCCATTGTCTTGTTGGCAACGCTGTCAGCATCTATGGCTGGCAGAGGAGATGTTGGACGAGCGTTATACGAGCCTGAGGATGGACGAATCTATCACGGCACAGCGCCCAATCCGACGGTTGTCGATGGCTACATCGGGGCACTGGATACTGAAGCTATCGCACCTCTGATTGAAGGCATTCATCTGGGGGCATCAGGAACTTCAGGCAGGCAATACGTCGTAGATACAATTCGGGATTGGCTGACCTATGTGCATGGAGCGGGGCGGATTCCTCATCTGAGTCTGTCGATGCGCACGGGCACTGGTGAACCGAGTGACGTAGAGATCGCCACGACGACGCTACATGACAGGGTTCTTCACGAGATTGGCAACACAATCGCCGAGTTTGGGAAACCGCTCTTCATCCGCCTCGGATTTGAGTTCAATGGGGCCTGGAATGGATATACGCAGGGCATCTATCCGATCGCCTATCGCAAGATGGTCGACATGTTCCGTGCTGCGGGCGTGGATCAAGCCGCCTACATCTGGTGCTATGAACCGGATGGCCCAGACGATTTCGATGCGGTCATCGATGGACAATCGGCATGGTATCCAGGCGATGACTATGTCGATTGGTTCGGCCTCGATTTGTTCAAGGCCGAACATTTTGTGCCGCCTGCTTCGCAGCGGGACAGTCAGAACGCATCCTATGATCGATCAATCCGCTTCTTGGAAATGGCCAGCACCCATGCCAAGCCAGTCATGCTATCAGAGACCGCAGCAGTCAAGGTTTATGTAACAGCCGACGGCGAGGATCCAGGCCTGGCTGATGGGCAGGCAGATTGGGATGCCTGGTTCGCTCCCTATTTCGCGTTTATGAACGCGAATCCCCAGATCAAGGGATTCCTCTACATGAACCAAGACTATCGTGGCACTGTCTACGAGCGTGACAACGCTTGGGGGGACGCGAGGATCGAAGTGAATTCTCATATCCTGACTCAATACCGGAATACCCTGCATCAAGACCGATTTCTTCACGCAGTTGACGGATTGGTCCTCCCCTAACCGTGGGATTGCCAATCCGTTGCTAGTACATCAAGATTCAGACAGAAATATCAGGAGGGGACAACCAATGAAGGTCTATATTTCCGTTGATATGGAAGGCATTGCCTGCGCAACTCACAGTGATCATGTCAAGATGGAGGGCCCAGCCTACGTTGCTGCGCAGAAGTGGATGACCGGCGAGGTCAATGCTGCTATCGAGGGCGCAATCCAAGCGGGCGCAGATGAATTTGTCGTGGCAGACGGACACGGATTGATGCGAAATCTTCTTCCTGACGAGCTGCATGAAGATGCCTTGCTTGTATTGGGCACACCTCGGCCTCTGCTTCAGATGGAGGGCGTCGATGAGAGCTGCGATATCGCCTTCTTTCTTGGCTACCACGCACGTGCCGGCAATGCCACAGGCGTCATGGCGCATACGCATGTGGGAAGTATCGTTTACGAGCTTTTCCTCAACGGTGATCCTGTGACTGAAGCGGCGTTCAACGGAGCCGTGGCCGGACACTTTGGCGTGCCTGTGGGCCTTGTTGCCGGAGACGATGCTCTACTCGACGAAGTTGCAGTCACACATCCGTGGGCCGAGCGCGTGATTACCAAATGGGCTATTGGACCTACAGCTGCTCGCAATCTCACACCCAAGGCCTCACAGAAGAAGATTCAAAGTGCGGCCAAGCGAGCTGTTGAACGCATTGGCGAGATGAAGGTGTCCAAGCTGGAAGCCCCCATCGAATTCCGCGCTCACTTTCTCAAGGCATTGCAAGCACAGCTTGTTTCTGACATCCCAGGAGTGGAGCGATTTGACGCCCGTAGTGTGCGCTATGTCGGTTCCGACATGGTTGAGATCACCAAAATCTGGCGGCTGATGATCAACGCGGGACTTAGCAAGTTCGCTGTATAGCAGGCCGGTGACCTGCTCGCGCTTGAGGAAGAGGTCTGCGTTTCAGAGCAGCTGCAAGACGTTTGCTGCGTCTAGCTAATGGAGCGGCTATTCGTTTGCCATCGACCAGCCAGTGGGGCGCGGTTCGTCTCGCTGGTGCCAAATTGAGCGGGCCGTGCAAATGGCCTTTCCATCTGCAGGCCGAGAGAGCTGGTGGGCAAAAGCGCTCCCGCCAGTCGCCTGAAAGACAGGAACAAGTTCATCCCTATGAACGGCCTCAGCTTGAAACGCAATGTCGAGAGCCTTCAGGTTGTGGCCTGCCCGAAAATCGAGTGCCAGTGGCTCAAGAAGCCATTCAGGATAGTTGACATTGTTGGCATGTCCGCTCATGTCCAGATCTCGCGCGAACACACGGAATGGATCGCCTTTGCGTGGATCCGTCATTTCAGGAAACGGAACCCAGGGATCGGAAACAGCTCTACGGCGATCCGTTGGCGCACCGTGGGCAATCCTGTCGGCGCGAACCGGACGCTTGCGACGGATATCAAGACCAATCCACGCAGTAGATGCGGAAACAAGCACACGCGAGTCAGTATCGAGGATTTCGAAATCGCGATAGAATTGAAGCCTATCCCTGTCTGCGTACCACGTGCGAACGGTGATGGTGTCCGTCCATTCAGGCAAGGCTTCGATTCGCAATTGCTGACGGGTGAGTATCCAGACGATGCCTGTCTTCAACATATGATCGACACCAAAGCCGATCGATGTGGCGTGACGCCAAGCCGTTTCTTGCATCGCCCGACAGACGAACTGAATGGTCGCAACCCCTGTCCAATCTGAGGCAACGGTATCTACAGTGTGATTCTCTTCCCAAACCACAGGTGGCTTCGTCATGCGTTGTTTCCTGATGCTGCGTCAGAGCTTTCTAGATTGGTGAGGAAGGCGTTTGTGATGGTGTCGACAGTGAGCATGGGATCGAATGCGCGATTGCCGATCACCCACTGACTGCAGATACCCATCAACGAGCAGTAGAGTGAGTGAGCAGCCTGGTTGGCGTCGCTGCAATGGAAGGTTCCTGATGCCATGCCTCGTTCGAGAATCTCAGCGATTCTCGCCTGCATGAGTTCACGGACCTGGCATAATCGAGCAGCAATTTCGCGATCGCGAAGCCCAAGCGTCCAGAACTCGATGAGCATGGTTGGGTGTTTGCAGTTCACAGTCAAGGAGCCAACGAACGCTCGCGCTAGTTTACTCAAGATGGTCTCTTCTGCTACTTCAGAACGAAGAATCTCGAAGGCTTGCTCTCCGACATCGCGTGTGAACAAGTCGATCATGGCCAAATAGAGTTTCTGCTTGGACTTGAAGTAGTAAAACGGCAGCCCCTTGCTCAGTCGCGCTGCTTGAGACACATCATCCATTGTCATACCGGCTAAACCCTTCTTCGCGCCGCAACGAAGTGCAGCATGCAAGATTTGCATCTTCCGACGTGTTTCGCTAATCGATTGCCGCTGAGTCTTATCTCTGTCTGCCATATGGTGCGTCACCTTCTTTGACCAGTCAGTCAAATAAGCATAGCATCGCAGCCTTGGATTGTCAATATTCCGGGTGATTCAACGGGCAAACGGAGAGAGCAGATTGCTGGTTGAGTATGCGGGACAGGTTTCTGCTCAGGTTCTTGATCTTGGTATCAAGCTGCACTCCTACTTGACAATCGGAGCATTTCGCTACGCTCGTGGGACACGCTTGCCGCTCTCGCTTACACTGTCCCAACACACCCACATGAAGAAACTGCCTGCTTTAGACGACCTGATCTCCCTCAAAGGGAAGCGCGCGCTGATCACTGGTGCTGCCGCAGGCATCGGCAAGGCGATTGCCCGTCGTTTTGCGGATGCCGACGCAAGTCTGTGCCTCGTGGATATTGATGCCGACAAGCTGGCTGTGACTGAGCGTGAATTGGCTGACTTGGGCGCTCACGTCAGTTCTCATGTGGTCGATGTGTCGAAAAAGAGCGCAATAGACGAGTTGTGGACTGACCTGCACGGCAGGGAGCCCGACATCCTCGTCAATAACGCGGGGATCTATCCCTTCGAACATTTCCTAGATGTTGAAGAATCGCTCTATCGGAAGGTCATGGGGACGAATCTGGATTCGGTTTTCTGGATGTGTCAACAGATGATCGCGAAGCGGATGAAACAGGGCGGCATCATCATCAATATTGGCTCAATCGAGGCGATGGTCGCGTTCAAAGAAGAACTGGCGCATTATGCCATGAGCAAGGCTGGTGTGACGGCACTGACCAGAGCCCTAGCAAAGGAACATGCGAAGCATGGCTTCCGAGTAAATGCCATCTTGCCGGGTGGAATCATTACCCCTGGGACAAAAAAAGTCGCCAAGAAGGTACTCAAGCTCAAACTGGATCTTGTTATGACGGGCGTTGAGTTCATGCAACGATTGCCTGCTGGGCGGATGGGGCGACCGGATGAAGTGGCACGAATGGCCTTGGTTCTTGCGAGCGACCTTTCCAGCTATATGCATGGTGCTGCAATCCCCGTGGACGGCGGATTCTTGTCTGCCTAGCGAATATCCCATTCCTAATTGCTGGTCTCCTCAAACCTTCTGCATCCCCAACCGATTTACCATGAAGGGCATGAAGAAGGACACGCGTTGAGCATTGTGCCTTTGGCAGATAGGGATTCCCTTCAAACTCTTCGTGTTCTTCATGGTAAAGATTTCTTTGTTTTTGACTGCCCAAGCTGATGCCGCGACTAATAACTGAAGCCAATCAATTGATGGCGACCACCATCTCAATACGAGCCGCAGGCGAGGCCATTGGCCTGCGGCTTCGATTTCCGCTACTGCTTTATGTACATGCCGCCATACTGCTTTGAATCTGATGTCTGCCCTCAGCATCCGTCCACGAAATCGTTGTCCAGAAGGTCATGGCTATGGCTCGGCCGTTGTCAGAGTAGGATGATTCATAGGTTTGCTTGCCACCGTCGAACACGAACACTTCTGACTTGTGCGTGCCGCATGGCGCGACCCAGTTGACAGTAATGACGATGGGTTTGGATCCCCCTCCTGGAATTTCGGATGCTTCGATGACACAAGTCAGCTCTGAAACATAGCTGCCACCCTGTGGATCAGAGACGACGCGGATGTTTGCCGCCATGGGGCCGGTTGGTGCCACGGGTACGACGGGGGGTACGATGCCGCCGCCGACGTCAGAGCCTCCTCCACCTAGATCATCGTCTAGGATCTGGGTGCACCCTTGTGCCAACACGGCAATGGCAATGGTCGTTAGTAATAATGAAAGCCTTCCCAAACGCACTGTGCGCCTGAACCCCACAGACAGCAAGCACTTCATTCGATTCCTCATCAGACCACCCTTCAATCGGAATTGTATACTTGAGTAATATAGTCACCTATTAAGCATTCGAATACACCCCATGTCTCAGCTGAGACCGACAGATCCCAAGAAAACCGGATGGACACTTGACCTCTCACTAGACGACAGGATTTGACGCATTGCAACGAATGGCGCACTCTTGTTCAACCCTGTCCTAGGAGGAATCACTATGCTTGTTGGCAACCGAGTTGTCCTGCGTCCCTTCCGCCGATCCGATCTTGACGGCCTCTACGATCTTGTCTCCGATGTACGTGAGATCGGTGAATTCTGGCCTCTGGGTTGTATCTCTGAGCCGCGCTGGTTCAAGCAGTTTGATGAAACAAACTGGTGGTCCGATGAGTTCAAGATTCTCCTGATCACGGATCGCGAAGGACGCAGAGTCGGGCAGGTCATTATCTACAAAGCATCACACAGCTACGGCGGATGGGAGCTTGGGTATCGAATCTACAATCCTGAGGATCGCGGCAAAGGCTACATGACTGAAGCGGTTCGACTGGCTACAGCCTATCTGTTTGGGCAGACGGCTATCGGCCGCGTGCAGATTGTGCTTGATCCTCGTAATGCGGGCTCGCGGGCTGTGGCAGAGAAGGCGGGCTATCGGTTGGAAGGCACACTTCGACATGCGGTTTTCGACAGGGGTGTGTTTCTTGATCTGCTCTTGTTCTCTATTATCCGTGGCGAAGTACCGCCGGTTTCTGACCTGCTTGCGCCGCTGGAATAGCTTTGGGTCTTGCTAGACGTCAGGACTAAGCTCGATGGCCGATGCCTCGCGAATCAGGGCGAGAATTTCAGGGCGCTGAGCATCGGCAATGCTGTGAACAGGCACATAGCGTTTGGAAAGAGCAGACCCGCGAAGAAGGCTTGCTGGATCTGCCAAACGAATGCCGTGGATGAATGCGATCCTCACTTCGCTGCCCTTTGCTTCTATCTGACAGAGCGCTCCCTTGACACGGCCTCCAAGCCACGGCGTATGGTAGGAGATGCCGCCCCACAGCATGGTCTCCTCCGCATCGGGAACGGTCTCACGAACGATCGTTCGCAGAGCGCTCACAAGCTCCCGAATGTCGAGGGGCAGGCTGTCTAGGAAGATTTCTATGTCATTGGCTTTCACACAGTCTCCTCTTTGTTTTCTGGCCTCAGTCTATGTCTGCGAGATCTCTATCTGAACGCCACAGGTGTGAATCGGAATCCTGACTGGCTACTATGAAGCCCATTAGGAAGCACCAGCCTGATGAGGCTCCCAAGCTCAATACTTGATCAACTGAGTGTTGGAGTTCGCAATCCAATGGACGCTCTCGCTTCAGGTTTGTCACCAAGGCACATATAGGCTCTGGGAAAGAGCCTTGCAGGGCTGCATTGAGCATTTGGGCGGCAGGACGTGTTGTCTGCTTGAACAGGTCCTTGGAATGTAATCCGGCCCGCAGGGCTGCTAGGTTCACTTCGGACTGGTGAGCTGACGCCGCTTGCGCAGTGAGTGCGGCGAGCATGCCCAATAGTACGTCATCGCCCGCAGGCGTTGATCCAGAGCCACGCCCGATGAGTTCGACAAGGGTTTGAGCATCGTTTGGTAATCTCCCGCGAACAAGAATCGCCAGCAAATCTGCGTCAAGAAGGACGGGTTGGTTGGTGGGCAACGTTGCCTTGAAACTGGCACGAACAAGTGACCCGTTGTGAAAAGCTCGTAGGGTTTCCTCTTGATCCCAAGGCTGAATATCAAGTTTGTGAACGACTGCGCTGGTAAAGCTCGCGATGAGGCCATTGCTGAAGCGAATGGATTTGCCGTTTGAGAAGCATGCCAGCTTCGCCTGGAGAAGCGGAGGCGTTCCTGGCAATTCAACAGCCCATGGATGAAGCGGCCCATCCTGACTCTGGAAAGCGACGAAACGAGAGTTCGGGCCTTCGTCGAATAGCACATTAAATCCGTCTCGAAATGTTGAAACGACGCTACCTGTCCGAGATTCCTCAGACAGGTAGCGATGGGCGTGCACTCCGATTCTTGTTGCTCGCAGCTTTTTAGTACTCATAACATAGGAATTTGGCCCCGTTGCGCTGTCAAGCGATACGAGTTTGAGCGAGCTCAAACTCCAAGCAACTGGCAAGCCAATTAGTACAGATCGGCTTGCATGCAAGAATCTCTTTTCCGCGATTCTTGTCATCGAGATCGAGTTGCCCTACGCCAGCCATTGGACGAACTTAGGTTCGTCCAATGGCATGCAGATGAGGATTCTTTGAGCCAGCAACGTCGCCGTGCTTAGTGAGTACACACTCGGCCTTGATCTTCATGAGCTCGTCATAGCGATCATCCTCGACAATGGCCACAATTCGGGAGATTGAGGATTCACCATCGACAAATCGCCACGGGAAGCAGCCGACTGTCGCTCGTTGGTTGAGCAGTAGGTCGATGTCGCCACCGAGACACTCGGCGTGAATGAGTCCCTTGTCGAATAGCTCCAGATGCATCATCTGGTACTTGGACGAGTCAAATCGCTCTGTCATCGGCTGACCGTATTTCTCGCGGAAATGAGCATCGGCTTCTGCAGCCTGGCGCGGCATCCAATCGCGGATGATTGTGTTCATCGGATGATCGGCACTGCCACAGTCTACGCCGATCCACCGGAGCTTCTTTTTGAGACACCACTGAACGAATTCCCGATCTGGACCCGGATGCTTCACCATGTAACGCACTTCATCGGCGCCTGGCTGGTCCCAGCCATAGTGGTGATAGCCGGTGTGAATAATGAGAATATCGCCTTCCTTGACCTCAACACGTTCTTCGATCATTTCAGAGGTATAGATGTCGTAGTCGCCTGCAGCATCAGACAGGTCTACGATGGCTGCTTCATGTACGAGGAAGTCAAAGTCGAGTTCGGCAATATCCTTGCCCGATGCGAAGAAGTGAATCTCTCCATCGAGATGCGTCCCCACGTGATTGGAGTGGGTGACGAGCTGGCCATTGGCGCCATTGGGAGCCAAACGTTTGAAGTATTTAATCTGCAGTGGTTCGTATGTCGGCCACGGCGGTGTTCCAATACCAAATGGAATGGTTAAATCGATAAACTTCATTGAAACCTCCCTATAGATTCAATCTTGTTTTCTTGCGTTCTTTGCGACCTCTCGAAAACTCTCTACGAAAATGCGGCGATCCTCTTCTGGAAAGCACCTGCGGTCCATGCTTAGTCAACCAGACGTTTGGCACTTGTGCCAAACTCTGACGACCTGGCGAGCGAAGCTGCCAGTTCGCGAGCACCTTCTGCGAAAATGCTGAACGGTGGGCTAACCAATCCTGCGCCCACCATTCCGATGCCGGGTTCTTTGTGGGCAATGCCCGTGTTGATTGCTGGGACAACGCCCGTTTCTGCGACCTTCAGGACATCAATGCCTGTGGGAGTGCCTCGGAATCCCATCGCGGGAATCTGATAGACGCGTGATTCAGCCAGCGTGATTTCTCGCATGCGCTGCGTGGTATCTAGCGCTAGCTGTGGTGTCCCCCCGACAAATTGCACGATGGCTGGAGCTGCAGCCATGGCGAAGCCTCCGTAACCTGCAGTCTCCGTAATGGATGAATCGCCAATGTCAGGTGCAGCGTCATCGCTTGAGTATCCAGGCAGATAGAGGCCCTCTACAATGGGGGCGGGTGCCGTATACCAGCGGTCACCGGTTCCTGAAAGTCGAATGCCAAACTCTGTACCGTTGCGCGCCATTGCTGTGATGAGTGAGCTTCCAGGGATATTGGCGGCAGCGTCGAGTGCGCACTTCCCTGCGGGCATGGTCAAATTCAGGAAGAAGTGATCGTTAGAGTGTAGGAACTCCAGCACACGCCCAATCGCATCAGATGGTTCACTGAGGCGGACCAAGAAGGGGGCCAATTCACGGATGAGTAACGATGTGCCCGCGCGATTGCGATTGTGTCCCTCATCTCCCATCTGCAACGCCTGAGCAAGCAGCGATCGCATATCGATCGGACCATGTTTTGCGATTGCCTGTGACAAAATGGGAGCTAGCTCAGTCTTCATCCACTCCAGCCGTTTGATGACATCGTCTCCGTAGGCTCCGTAGCGAAGAACCTTTCCCAGTCCTTCGTTCAATGTGCAATAGGAGCGATTACCTGCAGTGACATTCTCTAGGATCCATACGGGCATGGATGCCGTCATCACACCGGCCATCGGCCCAACAGACTGATGGTGATGACAAGGCTCAAACGCGATATCTCCAGAAGCGGCCAATTTGGCCGCGGCGTCAGGCGTTGAGGCTGAGTGTTCATAGAGTAGTCCGCCCATGACGGCTCCACGCATGGGGCCACACATGGTGTCCCAAGTGACAGGTGGACCCGCATGCAGGATCATGCCATCCCTCATCCCAGGGACGACGTCTCTGGCAATGCCGATGCCGATGATGTGAGGTTCTGCTGTTAGTAAATGCTCGATGGCCGTCTCATTGGCTGCGGTGATTTGTTGGTTCCAAGCACTACCGTCTTCTGACTTCAGGTTGTCGATAAGTTGAATGAGCAGAGGATCGCCACCTGCAGGTGGCCGCCAGTTGACGTCAATGACGGGGACGTGAGATTCTTGAAGCGTTTCGGCAAATGACGACAAGCCGAGATTGACTACATGCAGTGGGTTTGTGAACAGTGCTGATGTGGGTCTCTGCTTTGTCATGAGGTTCCGCCCTTCATCCGATTGACAACCCAACGTGCAGCTGTGGCATTGCTTGGTGCGACGATGACACCGGCCACCTCAAGAATCTGTTTTTGGAGATGATAGTTCTGAGGGTCCTCGTCGGTTCCTGTGACAGAGGTGAGAATGACTAGCTGTCTACCGTTTCTCTCAGCAACTGCGAAAGCGGATGCTGCCGCTACAGCAAGGCTGCCTGCCGGATTCTCATGGGCACCGTATCCGATGACGCAATCAGCCAGTATGACGCTGACTGTAGGATCCTCGCCTGCTTGAGCCACTCTACTGTCGCGTAGGCTGGGCTCGATCATCGGGTGAGGTTTTCCGACTGTGAATGCGTCGTCGCCAAGATCCCACACGACGTGACCCGTCTCCTGCTCTTCAGGATGGATCTTCTTGGCCTTATCCCCTGCGACATTGGAGCGAACGTCGAAGCCGGCTTGGTGGAAAATGTTCCACGTTTCCTGACACAGCGTGCCTCCGCAATAGAAACCAACAATTCGGCCTGTGGGCGGATTGTTGGTTGCAGTTTTGCCATTGAGCAACGCTGCAGTTCGCACGGGAAAAGAAACTGGAACATCGGCGTGACGATCTGAATCATTGATTGTGATATCTGATTTGGCGATGGCGGCAAGGGCTGCGTCAGCTAGCGTCGCCGTGGTCTCCAGCGTGTCGGAAAGCTTCTTTGCCTGCCCGCCAATGAAATGTACGACGCCCGACTTGCCTGTGGCCGCAAGAGCGGCAATGACCCGATCTGCTACCACGGGACTCGGTGTCTTGGATACGACGACGATGACGTTGGTTCCTGAATCCTGTCCTAAGGCCTCGATACCGAATCGCGTCATGCGTCCGTCTACATCCGCAGAGAGGTCTCGACCGCCGGTTCCGATGGCTTGAGAGATGCCCCCACCCAGTTGATGGACGAGTGAAGAAATCTCTTGAATCCCAGTACCTGACGCTCCGACGATTCCGACAGTGCCAGGGCGGCATGCATTAGCAAATCCGAGTGCAGCCCCATTGATGATCGCCGTGCCGCAATCGGGTCCCATCATCAGCAACCCTCGGTCAATAGCATCATCTTTGAGCGCGATTTCATCTTCGACACTGACGTTGTCTGAGAACAGCATAACGTGCAAGCCGCGCTGCAATGCTTGCCGCGCTTCACGTGCTGCGTGGATTCCCGGGACGGAGATTAGGGCAAGATTGAGATCTGGATCAGCAGTCAAGGCGGCATCGAGGGAGGCGATGTTCGCAGTTGATGCTCCAGTCGATTCCTCGTCAGTTCCGCCAGTCAAGAGCTTTGCCAACTGATCGTGAACTAAGGAGGTGACTTCACTCGACTCGGCCTCAATAGCAATGATGAGATCTGCAGGCAGGACGGCTCCCTCATTTGTTCCAAGTTCGAAACCTGACTTGATGAGGTTCTCGACATTAACCGGTGTGCCCATGGCCACGACGGCCTGCGAGACGCCATCTAGCTTCTCCAATTCTGAGCTGATGCGCATGAGAAACACGGAATCAAAATAGCGATTTCGTTCAATAATCAGTTCTTTCACGACGTTTCGGCCTTCTCTCGAATGCGGGTTAGGATGCGCTCGTAGTTGAGCGGAAGTGTGGTGAATTCAATTCCCAGTGCGTCATAGAGTGCATTGCCGATGGCCGATGGGACGGAGATCATCGGATGTTCGGCCACGCCACGGGCGCCATAAGGGCCCCCAGGTTGAGGATTCTCCAACAGAATCTGCTGTGTGTGGTGCGGGATGTCCTTGGCTGTCGGGATCTTGTAATCCACAAATCCAGCATTGAGGAAACGGCCTTTCTCATCGAACACAAACCCTTCCCATAATGCAGAGCCCAGCCCTTGGACGACACCGCCAACGACTTGCCCGATGCACAGTTTGGGATTAAGCACCTTGCCCGCATCAAGAGCAGTCACGATGGTAAGAACCTCGATCTCACCCGTTTGAGTGTCGACCTCGATTTCGACGGCATGTGCGCCATACGTCCAGTACTGAGCAGGCAGTCCTTGTCCCGTATCTGGATCGAGATGGGTCAATCCTGTAGCGATGAATCGACCGTGCCCGATAATCGGCCCCCCAATGGAATTGCCATTGGCAAATGTGTAGCCGAGGGTCAATTGAGAATAGGCAATGGCTCGATCAGGCTGCTTCTTTGGATAGACGCTTCCATCCTCACATTCCAGGTCATCTGGTGATACATCGAGCGCTTGCGCTGCGACGGCGCGAATCTGATGTAGACAATCGGCAGCGGCTTCGATGACGGCATTGCCGCCCATGTAGGCGAAGCGACTGGCGACTGTTTGCCAATCGTAGGGCGAGAAGGCGGTATCGCATTCCCACGTGATGTGGATCTTCTCAACAGGAATGCGTAGCTCTTCTGCTGCAATCTGTCGCAGTACCGTGTAGGTCCCTTGGCCATAATCGACACCTGAAACGAGAATGTCACCACCACCGTCTTCATCGAGTTTGATGATTACGGCACACGATGTGTAGGTGGGCATGGCCGGTGCCTTGTGCAACATGGCCAAGCCCTTGCCACGAACCTTGTAGGGTTCTGATGATGGCGAGCTGGGTGTCCCCCACTCGATGGCTTCGGCAACGGATTCTAGACATTGCTGCGGGTTCCCGTGACCCGGTGTGAAGGCTTCTCCCGTAATGGTTTTGTCTCCGTCCTTGAGCAGATTACGTCTGCGGAACTCCGCTGGATCCATGCCAAGCTTGCGGGCCATCACATCCATGGCTCGTTCAATGCCCCACAGGATTTCCAGATGTCCAAATCCTCGATAAGCAGTGCCGAAGATCTTGTTGGTATAGACAACAAATGAATCGATCCAGCAATTGTCGATGGAATAGGGGCCAGCGCCGGCATAGCCAGCAGCTCGGCCAATGTTGACACCATAGTCGGCATAGGCTCCAGCATCCCAGACGTAGGTCGATTTCAGAGCTATGATTTTGCCATTGTTCGCCGCTGCGATCTTGATTGTCGAATGCAGGCCTTGCCGCGAGGGGAGGGTGTTGAATTCCTGTTCACGCGTGGCCGCAACCTTCACAGGCCGTCCACCCGCTGCTCTGGACAATACATAGGCTAGTGGTTCCAGTCCGAGTCCTGCTTTGCCTCCAAATCCTCCGCCGACATAGGGGACGTGGACTCGGACGTTGGCATGTGGTAATCCGAAACAGGTGCTCATGAGGTGGCGCACTGTGTAGGGCGATTGGCTAGATGTCCAGATCTCCATGCGCTTGCCTGGCAAGGCTTGTGCCACGCTGGCGTGGGTTTCCATCGGCGCATGCTGAACGGGCGGATTGTAGAAGGACTCTGTGATCTTAACGTCTGCGTCCTCAAACGCTTGATCGAATGATCCTTTGCGGACCTTCTGATGGTGAGCGATATTCGTGTGCGCCTTGGGGAAGAAAACGCCTTCCATATGGTCATAGGTATGTAAATCTGGATGAACGAGATGGGTCGATTCTTCCATTGCCTCTCGGGGATCAAAGACCGAGGGCTGTGCTTCATAGGTGACTTTGACCAATTGGCACGCAGCTTTGGCGATATCAAGGGTGTCTGCAGCGATGGCAACGACGGCTTCGCCCTGATAACGAACCACATCGCGTGCCAGGATGCACTTGTCTTGCATGTATAGGCCCAGTTGATAACACAGTCCCTTGCCTGTGAGCACGGCACGTACGCCACGAAGGTTTTCAGCATCCTCTGTATTGACGGAAATGATTCGTGCTGATGCGTGGGGTGATAGGACGAGGGCTGTATGCAGCATGCCGGGTAGACACAGATCGTGCGTGTATTGAGCAGAGCCAGTAACTTTGTCCACAGCGTCTGCACGGGCTACTGGTTTCCCAACATAGGAGAGTTCTCGGGTCATGACTTCCCCCCCTTTTTGGTGGCACCAGAATCGGTATCTTGCGACAGTCTGGTGGCCGCAAGCTGGATAGCGGCAACAATCGCCTCGTATCCAGTGCATCGACAGAGATTTCCAGCTATTGCTTCGACAATCTCTTCGCGTGATGGATGCGGCGTGCGGTTAAGCAGTCCTCGAGCAGACATGATCATTCCAGGCGTACAGAATCCGCATTGGGTCGCGCCTTCATCGATAAACGCTTGCTGGAGTACGGAGAGTTCACCTCCGACGGATTCTCCCTCGATGGTCTCGATTGCATGACCGTCTGCTTCGACGGCTAGCATGAGGCAGGATGCGATGGGGTTCCCATCCAACAAGACTGTGCAAGCGCCGCATTCGCCAATGCCGCACCCCTCTTTCGTGCCTGTCAGCGCAAGTCGATCACGCAGAAGGTCGAGCAAGGTTAGGGTCGAAGCCACTGTCGCATGCTCTGGATGCCCATTGACAGTGAATTGAATGTCGTGCATCAGGAGCCACCTCCGTCAGACATTAATTCGGTAAGAATTCGCCTCACAAGGATGGGTAGGACGGCTTTGCGATAGTTGGCAGATGCCCTGACATCAGAAATCGGGCTCACGGATGCACTCACAACGTCAATCACATGGCCTATGAAGATGTCTGTGTTTGCTGAGTCGACTGCGATCGGATCTAGCAACACGGGCGTAGGGGCACAGCTTCCAATGGCAAGACGAATCGTCTTCTCATGCCGCGAATAGGCGGCAGCGACGTTGACGATGGCCAGGTCATGGCCCCGAATGCGCTGCTGCTTCCTGAACGCAGTACGAACGTTGGATCGATCAGGCAGATGAATGTCAGTGACGATCTCATCTTGCTTGAGCGTCGTTTTCTTCACGCCAGCGAAGAAGTCACAAATAGGGATGACTCTCTTACCTTCGACGCCAGTAACATTGATCGCGGCACCGAGAACAAGCAGTGCTGGAGCGGAATCTGCTGCTGGGGATCCGTTGCAGATATTACCGGCCAACGTAGCGCGATTGCGCAGTTGATAGGTTCCAATAGAAAGGAGCGCATTAGCCAGCGCAGGATATGTTGTATGGAACCCGCGATGCTCTATGAGCCGGTTCAGTGGCACAGAGGCACCGATGGTTGATCCAGATGCATCTACATGAAACGCCTTCAATGAATCCATGCCTTTGCAATCGACAAGGAGTTCGGGTGACTTGAGACCGTTTCGGATCTCGACGAGAAGGTCTGTTCCGCCAGCAAGGACTGATGCCTTTCCAGCAGCTTCTGCCAGACAGAGACAGCCCTCTTCAATGGATCGAATTCTCTTGTACTCAAAGTCTCCAAGCACGATGAATCCTCTCTGAAAGCGTGCGATTTCGAAGCCTGAAAAGCAAAACAGGCTCACAAGCCCCGTTACTATCTATCTTACGGGACATCGCAGGATCTGCCAAGTGGCTTGACAGCTTCCCTTCTCGATTGAATCCATTGCACTATAGGCGGATTTCCACAATCGATTGAACTCGCGTTACCATAGGTGTTGAGAATGAGGTGAATGCCATGGTCCAAACAGACAGTCAGGCAGAACACGCAAGTACGGTCGCAATTGTTCGTTGCGACTCATACGAACAGGCTGATGTGCAAGACGCAGTGAATCGTGGATTGAGCCTTCTCGGTGGAGCGGAGACCTTCGTGAAGCCGGGTGAGACGATTCTGCTGAAACCGAATCTCCTGATGGGCCGTAGTCCTGAGCGCGTCGTGACGACCCACCCAAGCGTCTTCCGGGCTGCAGCACAGGCACTTCAGGAAGCTGGAGCGCATCTAACCTATGGGGATTCTCCTGGTTTTGGGAAGCCTAGCACAGCTGCGCAGAAGGCTGGTTTGCTTGATATTGCGCGCAAGTTGAACGTCGCCTTGGCCGACTTCACGCATGGTGACACGGTGTCATTTCCTGATGGGAGACAGAACAAACAGTTCACAATTGCTCGTGGGGTACTAAGCGCGGATGGTATTGTATCTCTTCCCAAGATGAAGACGCATGGACTCACTCGTATAACGGGCGCGATCAAGAATCAATTCGGTTGTATCCCCGGCCCATTGAAGGCTGAATTCCATGCCCGTTTGCCCATGGCTGAGTTATTCTGTCAAATGCTCGTGGATCTCAATCTTCTTCTGAAACCACGACTGTTCATTATGGATGGCATCGTGGCCATGGAGGGGAACGGCCCTCAGAATGGAACGCCACGACCCATGAACGTTCTGCTTCTTTCTCGTGATCCTGTTGCCCTCGATAGCACGGTCTGCCGGTTGGTTGCCCTAAACCCGGAGCTGGTACTGCCGATTCAATATGGCAACGAGTTTGGGTTGGGATCGGACAAAGACATTCACTATGTCGGCGATCCGATTCAGTCTTTTGTCAATGCTAGCTTTGTGGTGAATCGCCGACCTCTTTCAACGACAGAACGGCCTGGACGCCCTAGTCGGCTGGCTCGGCGATTCGTGGTGCCGAAGCCGTACATCATTGCATCCAAGTGCACAAAATGTGGCACGTGTGTCAGTGTCTGTCCTGTTGATCCAAAGGCAGTGGAATTTCGCGGGAGTGGCCGCGTCAATCCGCCCATCCATGACTACGACCGTTGCATCCGATGCTATTGCTGCCAAGAACTATGTCCTGAAGGCGCCATTGAGGTGAAGACGCCGCTGTTGGGCCGTCTCATCCACCGCCGATAAGGCCACGGATCAGGTTTTCTATGTCGTTCTGGCGACTATGGGATCGTGGCCAAATCGTCGAGTAGCATTTTTCGCTCATCCTCATCGACAATGGTTTCGATAACTGCGTTGGCACGAGTGATGTACTCCTGCTTCTTTGCTTCGGTTTTGGCGATTGCTGCGGCGCGAGCCAACGCCTCGTAGGCATAGGCAAGAGCGAATGGGGCGACGGCGGAATCCTGGCTAGCTGCCAAGCACAGCTCACCGTAGCGGCGCGCTTCGATTGATCTTCCAAGCATGGCGTGGACTCGAGAGATCTGCCAGTAGCCGATGGATAAGTGCTGACTCGTGCAATCCGGGCGTTGTGTCCAGTGCCAGCATGATGCCATGCTGAGGCGGAGCATGTCCTCATTCTCTGCGGCTGTGCGTTCTGTCTTATCCATTAGGTCCCAGGCGCCGTTGAAACATTGAACCGAGAAAGTCTCGTGGGCAGTTGCATCATTCTTCATTTCGCTCATGACATCCCCCTGAAAGTATCGTGTGGCAAGTATAGCTCAGCAGCACATCAGGGGGCTGGTGGATTGCTTTTAGGACAATCTTGAGCCCATGGAGTAGATCTGCCACAATGCCAATGGTGATCACAACTTGAGTCATTCACACTCACATCACGGCCATTCACATGGACCGTCTGCTGGAAAGCGGATTGGTGTTGCCTTCTTCCTCAATCTCACCTTTGCCCTTTTGGAGATCGCTGGTGGGCTTTGGACAAACAGCATGGCAGTTCTAGCGGATGCATTGCATGACTTGGGTGACAGCCTTGCACTTGCCCTGACCTGGCGTTTTGCCAAGGTGGCAGAGAAAAAGGGTGATTCCTCATACACGTTTGGCTATCGTCGATTCTCACTAATCGGAGCATTGGTGATGGCAATGACCCTGATTGCTGGCGGATTGTTTGTGTTGGTTCGTGCCATTCCCCGAATCATCAATCCAGAACCCTCCAATGCCCAGGGAATGATCCTCTTGGCAATCGTTGGTGTCTTGGTTAATGGATTTGCTGCATTGCGCATGCGTGGAGGTAGCAGCCTGTCCGAGCGCGTTGTGACCTGGCACTTTGTTGAGGATGTTCTTGGTTGGGTTGCCGTACTGATTGCCGCTATCGCCATGCGCATTTGGAACATTCACATTCTCGACCCCATTCTCTCGGTCCTGATTACGCTCTATGTCTTGTGGAACATCGCCAAACAGCTGAAAGAGACGTTGGTGATTCTTCTTCAGGGTGTTCCTGCAGGCCTTTCAGTTGAGCTGGTGGAATCCGAGATCGCGAAGATCGCGGGTGTAATGGGCGTTCATCACACCCACGTGTGGACTCAAGACGGAGAGCATCATGTGCTTTCAACCCACGTTCTCTGTAACCCCGATTGTTCGATTCGTGAGTGTTCGACGTTGCGAACAACGATCAAAGACCGTCTTGCTGAATTGGGAGTTCCACATGCAACCATTGAGATGGAACCCGCCTTGGGCGGCGACTGTCCCGATGGATGTGAAGACTGCTTTAGTACCTAGGCACCGTTCTGGTTGGTGATGACACGATTGGCCCCTCCCAGCGGCGGCGTCAGAACATAGCATGCTGTGCATTCGAGGAAACTGTCTGTGCGAATTCGCTGCGAGACGAACCTTTCCACGAGAAATCTGATAGAATACCGGTGTGGTGTAATACGCGAGGAGCGCGTTTTTCGGAAGAGCGGGGCTAGGCTGGGTGCATGGCTCCGTTTCTTCTTTGCGCCTTCTTCACAATCTGACCAAGACAAACCCAAATTCGTACGGTAACATCCAAATTCCCGAACGTAGAAGGAGACTGGATGAACGCGAAGAAGCAAAGTTTGCGAATAGAGGGTATGCACTGCGCCTCATGTTCCCAATCGGTTGAGCGAGCCCTGAAGGCCATTTCCGGTGTCCAGGATGCATCGGTCAATCTGCTTGGCGAAAACGCATCTGTTACTCATGATGGCTCGGTTGCATTAGAAACGTTGATGCGTGCGGTGAAAGATGCTGGATTCACTGCCGAAGCAAAACTCGCGAGTCAAGAAGACTTTCTGATAGGCGTGGATGGAATGACGTGTGCCGGTTGCACAGCGTCCGTTGAGCGCGCTCTGCTCGGTGTAGCTGGTGTTCGATCTGTCGGCGTCAACCTCTCTCTAGGACAGGCAAGCGTGACTGTGGATGCAGATACGGATGAGTCTACTCTGTCTGAAGCCATCGAGTCTGCAGGGTTCACTGTTCGGGACATCTCATCGTCTGGACGAATGGCTGACAGCGGCATTGTTGAGCGCGATGAGCAACATTTGCAGGATGCTGCCCGGCGGATGCGCTTTGCTTGGATCTTTGCGCTACCCATCATGGCATGGATGATCCCTGAAATGTTCTTTGGCCTCATGTGGCCGACGCCGTTGATCTTCCACGTGGTCATGGTTTCGCTTGCTGCGTTCCCGCTGGTATTCGTCGGAGGTCCGACGCTGCGAGCTGGATTCAAATCCCTTGCCCACAGATCACCCAACATGGATACATTGATTGCTTTGGGCGTCACCGTCTCGTTTGGAACTGGGATTCTTGCCATCCTTGGAATTCTCGGTTGGTTGCCAACGATTTTTGACTACGCGGGCGTGTCGGCGATGGTGCTTGCCATTCACCTAACTGGACGGTGGATTGAAGCGACAGCCAAGGGCAGAGCATCGCGCGCAATCCATCGGCTTCTTACACTTGGTGCGAAAACGGCACGTGTGCTTCGTGATGGAACGGAAGTTGAAGTTGCAGTTCAGGCACTTGCTATCGGCGATGTGATGGTGGTGCGTCCTGGCGAGAAGGTTCCCACGGATGGGGTCATTGTGCAGGGTGAAAGTTACCTTGATGAATCGCTGGTGACGGGTGAGTCCGTTCCCGTGAAGCGAGGCGAAGGAGAGCCGGTCATTGGCGCAACGCTCAATGGTCGCGGATTCCTGCATGTGAAGGCAAGCGAAGTCGGAGAGAGCACATTCCTTTCTCAGATTGTGCGCATGATGGAAGACGTACAGATGACCAAGGTGCCAATTCAGGCCTTTGCTGACCGAGTAACTCGGATCTTCGTGCCAGTGATTCTTGTGTTGGCAGCAGCCGTGTTCGTGCTCTGGTTGGCAGCCCCTGGAGTTTTGGGACAAGTATCTGACTGGGCGGGGCAATTCCTTCCTTGGGTATCTGAAGGCTTGAGCCCCCTGTCGCGAGCCCTATACGCCGCCATCGCCGTGCTCGTCATTGCCTGCCCTTGCGCGCTGGGATTGGCAACACCGACAGCGTTAATGGTTGGAACGGGTGTAGGCAGCGAACTGGGCATCCTTTATCGAACCGGCGAAGCAATCCAGACGATTCAGCAGGCAAAGGTTGTTGTCTTTGACAAAACGGGGACATTGACAGAAGGCAAACCTGGAGTTACCGATATCATCGCAGCTTCTGGCTCAGAGAATGATCTGCTTAGCATGGTCGGCGGCCTTGAAATGGGTTCTGAACACCCGATCGGGCGGGCGATTGTTGAAGAGTGTCAGATTCGTGATCTTCCGTTGGCCAGTGTCTCGAAGTTTGAAGCCATGCCTGGAAAAGGTATTCGTGGCGAGATTGCGGGTGAATCGATCGTTGCTGGAACGCGCCTCTGGCTTGAGGAACTGGGGATAGATACCCAAACAGTGACCTCTGCTTGGAATGAGCTTTCTCGTCAAGCAAAGACTGTGATTGGAATAGCTACAGGATCACGCGGATTGGTGGGAATACTCGCAATTGCCGATCGGATCAAACCCAGTGCGCGTGAAGCGATTGACAGCCTCCATCAGATGGGCCTGAGTACGGTGATGCTAACTGGCGATAGCGAAGCCACAGCCAGCGCTGTTGCGACGGCTGTTGGGATTCACCAGGTCATCTCAGAAGTACGTCCAGAAGGTAAACTTGAAGCCATCCGAACCCTTCAAGCGAAGGGAGATCGCGTTATCATGGTTGGAGACGGGATTAACGATGCTCCGGCTTTGAAGGCTGCTGATGTAGGGGTGGCTGTTGGGACGGGTACGGATGTTGCCATTGAAGCAGCAGATGTGACCGTGGTTTCAGGCGATCTCAATGCCGTCGTGCGTGCAGTGTTGCTGTCCAGAGCCACGTTCAGGAAGATTCGACAGAATCTGTTCTGGGCCTTCTTCTACAATGTGTTTGCGATTCCATTTGCCATGCTCGGATTGCTCCATCCCTTGATCGCAGAAGCTGCGATGGCTTTGTCTTCTATCAACGTGGTAACCAATGCCAACCGGTTGAGACGCCAGAAGAAGATTCTCCAATCCCGCGTGTCGTTGTAAGGCGGAAGTCTCACTTTTTGCCTGTTGTTGTCCCTCGCGGGGATGCTATAATCGCAATACATGCCAATAGCCGAGCGGCCGTTGGCCTTCATTCTTTTGCTCATAGGGCCGGGGATTTGAAGCGCATGGTATCAGCGGGTTGGCAGATCTGAATACGCCAACCAAGCAAGAATGGCCGTAGCTGCGCCGAGAATATTGTGCGAACTACGCACCTTGAACAATATGCTGGAGGAAACATGGGGTTGGCTCAATTCGAAGATCGAATGTCCAGGATTCTCTTCTCCGAAGCCGCTATTCAAGAGCGGGTTAGAGAGATGGCAGCTCAGATCACCAGGGACTACACGCAAAATGGATTGGCCAAGGATCCACAGGGTCGTCCTTTGTTGTTGGTAGGCGTTCTTCGCGGAGCCCTTCTCTTCATGACTGACTTGGCTCGGCGTTTCCCGATTCTTGTGGAATATGATCTTATTAGTGTTTCTTCGTATGGCAACGGAACCGCACCAGGTGCCGTGCGATTGGTGAAGGATTTGGAGAAGCCGATTGAAGGACGGGATGTCTTGCTCGTCGAGGATATCATCGACACGGGCTACACCCTTGAGTATCTGCGTAGCAGTTTCACTGCCCGCAAGCCCGCATCGTTCCGCGTTTGTACCCTTGTGGACAAGATCGCTCGCAGAGAGATCAACACATCCATCGATTATTCGGGGTTCGCCCTGGATCAGGATGAATTCATCGTAGGGTACGGGATGGACTATGCCGAGCTTTATCGCAATCTACCCTACATCGGGATTTTGAAGCCGGAGTATATAGCATGACTGGCGAAACTGCCTTCCTCACTCTGGGTATAGAAACATCCTGTGATGAAACATCCGTTGCCGTGCTGCGTGGCGAGCACGATGTGCTGATTAACTCGGTCTATTCCCAAGTAGACCTGCATGCCAAGTACGGAGGCGTTGTTCCTGAAATCGCTTCACGCAATCATGTCCTTAAGCTACCTTATTTGGTTCAAGAGGCGATGCAAACGCTTGGTCTGCAGCTGAAGGAGTTGTCTCTTATTGCTGCAACCTATGGACCAGGCCTTGTCGGCCCCTTGCTTGTGGGACTGACACATGGAAAGGGTTTGGCTTGTGGTCTAGGGATTCCATTTATCGGAGTGAATCACCTGGAAGGCCACGTGTTTGCCCATCGTATTGCACAGCCAGACGTTGAGCCGCCATTCATGGCTCTCGTGGTTTCAGGCGGTCATACGTCGCTCGTAGATGTGCCAGAATACGGAAAGTATCAGCTGGTCGGCATGACCGTAGATGATGCAGCCGGTGAAGCTCTCGACAAGATCGGAAAGATGATGGGGATTGGCTATCCGGCTGGTGCGGAAATCGATCGCCTGGCCAAGCAGGGTGATCCAAAGACTGTTCACTTCCCGCGTCCGATGATCGGGTCGCCTGGGTTCGACTTTAGCTTTTCAGGGCTTAAGACCTCAGTTGTCTATCATCTAAGAAAGAACCCTCGCGAGCGGTCACAGGATATCGCTGCCTCAGTATTGGCAAGCGTGGTGGAAATCCTGACCAAGAAGTCGCTCGAAGCTGCTCGTCGATTCCATCGCAAACGGCTAGTTGTGACGGGTGGTGTTGCCGCCAACTCCCATCTGCGTGAAGCGTTGACTGCGGCCGGAGCTGATCGAGGTATCGAGGTGTGGTTCCCGGATCGTTCCTTGTGTACAGACAATGCTGCGATGATTGCCGCTGTTGGAGCATTTCGGCACCTGCAGCTTGGCGAATCTCACCCCCTATCACTCAAGCCGGAACCATCCTTGAGTTTGGGAACGATGACCGCGGAGTAGTCTGTCAGGTTCGGTTCTCAAGCGTTCCAATTCTCTTAGGAGCATTCCTCGTTCCTCATCGGCGTGCACTAGTAGGTCTGATGGCCGACTGGCTAATCCATTTTGAAGAAGGTGCCTTGTCATCGCTAGACGACTAGTAGCTCCAACGAGACGAACGAGCAGGAAACTAGTAGGATTGAGCACAGAGGTGCCAGTCATGAGTAGTGTGGAGAGCCGAATAGAACGGCTGGAGAGAATTCTGGCGTTTAGCCGCGAGCTGACCTCCTCAATGTCCTTGGAACCCTTGTTGCATGGAATTGTTGCAGCGGCGGCAGAGCTGACAGGTAGCGAGAGGGCGGCCATTCTGTTGCTGAATCAGAGGGGCGAATTGCGCTTCGTGGCAGCTAGCAATATGACAGATAAACTGGTTGACATCCCCGTTCCTATTGAAGGGTCCATTGCCGGCGCTGCCTTCTCGTCTGGCGAACCTCAGATTGTCTTCGACGTTCGGACTGATCCGCGCCACTTCGCATCGGTCAACAACCAGACTGCTAGTGAGACGCTCTCGTTAGTGGCTGTCCCGCTGAAATACAAGGATCGCTGTATCGGTACGTTGGAGGCAGAAAACAAGCGTGCTGATGAGAAATTCGGCGAGGAGGACGTGGCAACGTTGACTCTGTTGGCTGCCCAGGCAACAGTCGCCATCGAAAACGCACGCATGGTAGAGGCTCTGCGGGACTCCCGTGATGGACTAGAACGACGAGTTGAGGAGCGGACAGCAGAGCTTTCGGCAGCCAACATGGCCTTGATGAAACAAATCGCCGAGCGCAAACAAGCGGAGGAAACAATTAAGCATATGGCGTATCACGACGCCATGACTGATCTGCCCAACCGAGCCCTATTCTATGACCGTCTCCACCAGGCGCTAGCTGTCGCACGCCGCAAACAGACACAAGTGGCCGTAATGATGCTGGATCTGGACCGCTTCAAGGAAATCAATGACAACCTAGGACATGGCGCGGGTGATGAGCTGTTGAAAGGCGTCGCTAAGCGATTGAGGAATCTTGTACGTGAAAGCGACACCGTAGCGCGCATGGGAGGGGACGAATTCACGCTGATCCTGCCGGATTCCGTGGCTAA
>Ga0233437_1001845_pt1 | contig 35688 bp, 42 predicted proteins | sample SI_122_August201_FD_182714 | JGI IMG/M metagenome (GOLD analysis project Ga0233437, IMG submission 182714) | Seawater microbial communities from Saanich Inlet, British Columbia, Canada - SI_122_August2016_200_MG | ecosystem: Environmental > Aquatic > Marine > Inlet | place: Canada: British... | reverse complement strand
CCATTAATTGAAGTAGATGGCATTTATGCCAAACTAGAGACAACTAACCCAACAGGGAGTGTTAAAGATAGAATGGCTTGGTATATGGTGAAACAAGCTAAAAAAAGAAGAGAACTGAAAAAAGGAAGTAAAATTCTTGAAGTAACAAGTGGTAATACTGGAATAGCTCTTTCTATGATTTCTGCAATTGAAGGATATAACTTTATTGCTGTAATGCCTGAATCCATGAGTTTAGAAAGAAGAAGAATGATGAAAGCTTTTGGAGCTAAATTAATTCTTACTTCAACAAAAGAAGACATGGATGGAGCTGTTAGAAAGTATGAAGAGCTAAAGAAGAAATATCCAAATGCTTGGCTTTCAAATCAGTTTGAAAATAGAGACAACATAAAAGCCCATGAGTTAGGATTAGGAAAAGAAATTATTAAACAGACAAAAGGAAAGATTGATGTCTTTGTTGCTGGTGTTGGAACTGGCGGAACTTTAATTGGAGTTGCAAAAGCTTTGAAAAAATTTAATCCTAAAATAAAAGTAATTGCAATTGAGCCAGAAGAATCAGCAGTTTTATCAGGAAAAAAACAAGGACTACACAAAATACAAGGTATTGGAGAAGGATTTATTCCTAAAATTCTAAAGGATAACTTAGATTTAATTGATGAAGTGATAACCGTGAAGAGCAGTGATGCCATTAAAAGGAGTAAAAAGTTAGCTAAGGAATTTGGCATTTTAGTGGGGATTAGTTCTGGAGCTAATTTTTTGGTAGCTAAAGAATTAAAGAAAAAATACAAAAATGTAATAACAATTTTTCCAGATAGGGGAGAGAGATATCTCTCCTAATTTTTTATTTTTAAAAGAAAAAAATCAAACCAACTCCCCCTTCAACTCAAGCACCTTAGCAAACAATTCTTTAATCTCAGGGATCTCCATGAACTTCTCTTGTACAACAATCTTCCTTCTATCCAAAGGCCTTGCACAATTGCCACAGATTTGGTCTGTAAAGCCATTTTCAGAACCACATACACACTTTTTAGTCTTAGGCTCGTACTGCTTCATTTTCTCTCCAGCAATGATTTTACCTCTTTTAATTAGCTCTATCTTCATAGCATCCTCTTGGTCACTCATATCATAATTCTTTAACTGTTTAGTTGAAGTCCATCTAGCAGCATGTTGAATCTGAACATCACTATCTCCCTTTAACCTTCGGAAAGTAACTCCATTTCTTTTCAAAGAATAACAAGTAACAGGCTTATCAATATGCAACCTACTACAAGCTTTTTTTATGATTTTATTTATACCATATGGACTCCACTGGGCTCCAAACTTACTATTACCCATATTAAAAAACAAGAAGGCATCTTTATTCTTCGCAAAAGAGTGCTTTTTCAACCATTTCATAAGATACGGAAAAGAATCAATACATTGTAAAAAACCAGTGCCTTCTTTCCCATGCTCAGAGATCCAGATCTTTGCATAATTATCGTATATTTCAATATCTTTTATTCTTAAATAGAGCAATTCCTGCGGTCTTCCAAGGCTTTCCACAGCAAGGGTGACATAACACTGCATTCTTGGATCTTCATTAAAATAATTAACAAACCTTTCATATTCCTGCACAGTTAATTTATCTCCCTTGATCCTTTCTCTACTCTTATCTATTTTAGCAGAAAGGTGCCTTACAGCATAAGGAATCAAAGTTTCATCAATTCTCCCTCTTTCATCTAATTCAGGTAATAAATTCTTCCAAAGATATTTCAAATCTCTTATAAAATCCCCTTTTGATTTAGGGCTTTTGTATCTCGTGTGCATAAATGTTACTATTTTGTTTACATCATCCCTATCACATTCTTTGAGATCTATTTCAGTAGCATAGGTTATTAGTTTCAGTGAACCTATAACTCGCATCCTTCGTATATAGCTCAAATCCCTTGTTTCAAAATATTCACAGAGTTTTCTATAATATTCTATATTTGCAGGGTTCTTACAATAAAAAATCTGTTTCTTGTTTGGACTTAATTTGTCTGATTTTATTGTTAATTTACTTAGATTTCTCTTAAAGCTTTCATACTTCTGTTTATTATTGTAGATATCGTTTTCAACCATTTTTCCTCCTGCCAGCGCATTTTTTGAGGTTTATTAACTAGGTTGTGAATTCTTTTTAAAACTGGATACGCCTTAGAGTAAGTAGGATATGCGCCGGCCGAGACTCGAACTCGGGTCTCTGCCTTGGCAAGGCAGAATTATAACCACTAAACTACCAGCGCATAGCACTAAAAGAATATTCTTCCTTTAAAAAGTTTTTCCATAGCAGTCAACACAAACAAACCCCCTACAATTTGACCATAACCCTTATTAACAAAACAATATTTAATAATCACATGGCAGACTGGAAAGAAAAATTTCTAGAAAGATATGAAAATTTAACTAACATAGACAAGTTCACCGAAGCTTCTTTACAACCAATGAGAAAAAGTATCAGAGTTAACACAATAAAAACAGATATTAAAACAATAAAATCAAGATTCAAGGACCTAAAACCAGTCAAATGGTGCAAAGAAGGTTTCTTCATTCAAGGAAAAGCAATTGGTAACACACTAGAACACCAGCTAGGTTACATCTACCTTCAAGGTGCAGCATCAATGATACCACCAGTTGTACTAAAACCAAAAAAAGAAGACATAGTTCTAGACATGTGTGCATCACCAGGATCAAAAACTTCACAAATGGCAGCAATGATGGAAAACAAAGGAATAATTGTAGCCAACGACAACAAAATGCTAAGAATGAAACCACTAACTGCAAACTTGCAAAGATGTGGAGTAGCAAACACAGTAAGCACAAGGATGGAAGGCAGATGGTTCAAACAAAAGTTCGACAAAATACTTCTAGATGCACCATGCTCAGGCATAGGAACAATCAGAAAATCATACCAAACAATAGGAATGTGGAACCCAAACACAATAAAAAAGTTCGCAGGAATCCAAAGACAATTAATTGAAACAGCATTCAACTGTCTAGAAGAAAATGGAACAATGATTTACTCAACTTGCACATTAGAACCTGATGAAGATGAAGCAGTACTAGATTTTTTGATAAATAAATATGATAATGCAAAGATTGAAAATTTTTCTTTAGATATTAAGAGGGGTTCAGTTAACACTGACTTTGAAGGTCAAAGTTTTGACAGCGATGTTAAAAAAGCACTAAAAGTCTGGCCACAAGATAATGACACAGAAGGATTCTTTGTTTCTAAGATAAGAAAGCTTTAAATAAGTATAAATATTAGATATTTAATTAAAAGGGGTTGGTATTTTGGATCAGAAACTTTACAATGACTTAGTTGATGAAGTAATAAAACAACATGAACACGGAACATCGTATGATCAAATAGCTACAGAGTTAATTAAAAAAGGCCACCCTAAACAAGAAGTTCTAAAACTTTTACAAGAAGATTACCTAATTACTTTTATTAAAAATTCCTTAGACAAAGGTTATAATATTGAAAAAATAAAAACTTCAGTAGTTAATGCACCTGATGTAAAATCAGGAAAAGTTAGTACAGAAGTGGTAAAACATGCTTTCTCAAGGTTTGTTAACAAAACATTCAAATATGCAATGGTTGCAGTTATTGCATTGGTTATACTTTTATGCCTAGTCATGGCAGGTTTTTATTTAAGTTCTGAACCTTATACAGCCCCTGAAGCTTGTACAGATTTTGACTTAGATGGATATTGTATTGACATGGACTGCGATGATGAAGACCCTTCTATCAACCCTGCAACATCAGAAGTCTGTGATGATGGGATTGATAACAACTGTGATGGTTACATTGATGAAAACTGTATAGAAGAAATTTTTGAAGCTCCAACAACAGAAACAGAAAAAGAATGTTACACTGATGATGATTGTGAATATGATGAAGAGTGTGAAGATAATGAGTGTGTAGAAAAAACTTACTATGCAACAGAATCAGATAGCACTTCCAGTAGTGGAGGTTCAAGCTCAAGTGGTGGAGGAGGAACAACAACAACCACTACAACAGATCCAATTTGTGGTGATGGAGTTTGTGATAGTGATGAAGATTGTCCAGAAGATTGTTATGTGAGTGTTTGTGGTGATGGTGTTTGTGATTCTGATGAAGACTGTCCAACAGATTGTTATGTAAGTGTTTGTGGTGATGGTATTTGTGATTCTAATGAAGATTGTCCAACAGATTGTGAAGTAACAGTTCCAGACATTACTGGAGAATGTGGTGATGGTGTTTGTGATAAAAAAGAAAATTTTAATATTTGTCCACAAGACTGTAAAGAACCAATTATAGAACCAACTGAAGATTGTGAAGAAATTAAACCTGTATGTGGTGATGGATTAGATAATGATGGTGATGGTTTAATTGATTATCCTTATGATCCTGGTTGTTTATCTTGGGAAGATAATGATGAGTTTAATCAAATTGAAGAAGAGGAAGAGTGTGAAGAGATAAAACCTGTTTGTGGTGATGGAAAAGATAATGATAATGATGATTTAGTAGATTATCCTAATGATCCTGGTTGTTTATCTTGGGAAGATAATGATGAGTTTAATCAAATTGAAGAAGAGGAAGAGTGTGAAGAAATAAAACCAGTATGTGGTGATGGCAAAGATAATGATGGTGATGGTTTAGTAGATTATCCTTATGATCCTGGTTGTTTATCTTGGGAAGATAATGATGAGTTTAATGTAATTGAAGAAGAGGAAGAGTGTGAAGAAATAAAACCAGTATGTGGTGATGGCAAAGATAATGATGGTGATGGTTTAGTAGATTATCCTTATGATCCAGGTTGTTTATCTTGGGAAGACAATGATGAGTTTAATGTAATTGAAGAAGAGGAAGAGTGTGAAGAAATAAAACCAGTATGTGGTGATGGCAAAGATAATGATGGTGATGGTTTAGTAGATTACCCTTATGATCCAGGTTGTTTATCCTGGGAAGACAATGATGAGTATAACAAAGAAGAAAGACCACCTGAAGAAGAAGAGGAAGAGTGTGAAGAAATTAAACCTGTTTGTGGTGATGGTAAAGATAATGATGAAGATGGTTTAGTAGATTACCCTAATGATCCTGGTTGTTTATCTTGGGAAGATAATGATGAGTATAACAAAGAAGAGAGACCACCAGAAGAACCACAAGAAACAGAAGAAGAATGTGAAGAAATAAAACCAGTATGTGGCAATGGTTTAGATGATGATGAAGATGGTTTAGTTGATTACCCTTATGACTTAGGTTGTTTATCTTGGGAAGATAATGATGAGTATAACAAAGAAGAAAGACCACCTGAAGAACCACAAGAAACAGAAGAAGAATGTTTAGAGATAAAACCAGAGTGTGGTGATAATAGTGATAATGATGGTGATGGATTAACAGATTACAAACAGGACCCAGACTGTACAAGTTGGGAGGACAATACAGAATAATGTTCATACTAATGAATTGGAGGAAAAAATAAAATGAGAAAAAAAATATGGTTAATAATGGTTGGTATTGTGATACTAACACTAATGTCTGCATCAATTGCAGAGGCAGGAATGTTTGATTGGATTACAGGTGCCCCAGCAGCAGTTCAAATAGGAGAAAGATCAATAGGTGATATGGAAAATGCAGAGATTGCACAAGTAGATCCAATTAGTGAAGAATCAGGAGATAATACAGGAGGAAGAAATTTTGGAGATGCAGAAGTAGCACTAAATAATCCTTTAGGTAATACAGATGGAGGCAAGGATGTAGGAATGGGTATGCCAACAGTAGCAACAGGAGAAGTAGAACAATGTGATTGTTGTCTATGTTTTACATCAACACTAACAGGAACAAAAGGAGAAGGATTTAGTACTACATATGAATTAAGAAGTGATGAACAATTAAATTCAGGAGTTTATCTTGAATACTGTGGAGGGTGTAGGGAAAATGGTGGTTATACTGATACAGCATTCACATGTGAAAGTCAATTAGTTGAAAAAGAAGAGACTTGTGTAGTAGACTGTTGTAATTGTTGGTCAGAAGAAACTGGTTTTGATTTAGCAACTTGTGAAAATCCTATTGAATCACTTGAATGTAGAGAACATTTAGGAGAATCAGAAAGTTACTTTAATGATATGTGTGGAGAACCAACAGAAGACAAACCTCAAAAAGAAGAATTTGATTGTTGTGAATGTGTTGGAGAAGATGGAGAAATGGATTTACATAATTGTCCAGATTTTGATGGGAAACAACAAGAATATTGTCTTCAATGGGGAGAAGCACATAGCAATTACTTTGGAAAAGGTGTTTGTTATGAAGAAGATGATCCAACTGAAGAACCACCACAATTAAGTCCATGGGAATGTGAAAATAGAAAAGATGATGATGGAGATGGAAAGATAGATTTCAAAGGAGGCTGTGATATTGATGGAGATAAAGTAATTGACTTAATAGCACAAGAATGTGGAACTGCAGAAGCAGGGAAATACTACTTGCCAGATGATTGTTGTACAAGTTTCAAAGATGACAGTGAAACTGGATACTATGTAACTTATGGTGTAGGATGTTCTGATGGAAAAGACAATGATGGTGATGGAAGAATTGATTTTGCAGGAGCATGCAAAGTTGATGAGACAACTTCTTACAAATGTGATAACAGACAACAAACTCCATCAACAAGTAGCACAGATTGTTATCTACCTGAATTACAAAAAACTTGTGAAGAAATAGAAGGGAATTTCATTAGACCTGACAGCAATTGTATCAGTCCTTTCTTTAGTGAAGATGAATTATCTAGCATAACACAAGCTGAAGGAGATGCAGAATCTACAGAAAGCATGCTTATAAGAGCACCTTCACAAGAAGACTTTGCAGAGGATGAAGGTTTCTTTACAAGATTAGGAAAAATCTTAACAGGAAATTTTTAATTTTTTTCTTTTTTTTAAATATTTCTAAAAATATGTTTAAGAGTACTTCTTACAGATTCAGAAGCCCTTACTAAATTTCCCTTACGATATTCATGTTCACCCATTTTACCTCTTTCATAAACACCCAACAATCTCAATCCTCTAACTGATTCAAAACCAAAACTATCTACCATAGCTCTCAAATTTACTTTAAAGACATCATGCAAATCAGCATCAGGTCTGATTGCTATATTAAATCCATCTTCGGTTCTATAATAATAACTATCAAAATCATCAGCAGTATATCTTTCATACATTTCCATTTCAGCAGGAACTCTACCATCAACATATTCAAAACAATAAGTTACCATACTCAACACAAAAAAAACCACTATTTAAAAGCCTTATGCAAAATACCATTCATCATCAAAACATCATTAACAGGGTTAGGACTTTCATTAATAATAGTACAGTTAACTTTATACTTCTTCAACACACTCAACAACTCTTTAGCCTCTTTAGGATTAGTTAAAACATGCCTTTTCTCACCTTTATCAGTCCATTCAATACCAGAATAATGACAGTGTATATGCTTAAACTTACGAACTTTTTTAACAACTTCAGAAAACTCAATTTCACCCAAAGATCTAGCCTTCATATGCGCAAAATCCAAACAAAAGCCACACTTCACATCTTTAACCAAACCCAAAATTTCATCCAAAGAACCAAACACATTAATTTTGCCAGCAGTTTCAGGACAAAGAACAACTTTCCACCTACTAACTTTATCTTTCAACTTTAACAACCTCAACCGAATATTTTCATAAGTTTCCTCACGCGACATCTTACCAAGATAACCAGGATGAAAAACAATATTTTTTGCACCCAAATAATGCCCTCTCTCACAACTCTGAGCAATCCTAAACATAGAAGCATTAACAATTTTCTTATCCACAGAATTTAAATTAATATAATAAGGTGCATGCACAGACAAACCAAACTTTAACTTTTTTGCAACAGCACCAATCTCTTTAGCTTTCTGATTATTCATATAAACTTGTCTAACAAAAGCAACCTCACCAGCAACAATATCTCTCTTAACAAGTTCAGGGATTGTATCAATCCCGTTTCCTATTCCCGCTACTCCGATTTTTATCATTTAAGAAGAAGTCAGTAAACCTTACTACAAATGAAGAAAGCACAATACTGTAGAAGATAAACAAGAAAACCATTTTAATAATTTCACCAAGATAAGTAACATCACCAAGGTCTCCCATAGTTGCAATAATAACTAATGCAATAACAGCCTCACCAATACCTTTTGACACACTCAAAGTCATAAACAATTTTTCTTTGAAAACCAACTTTTCCTGTTTCAAAGCCAAACAAATAACAAGATACCGCACAGCCAAATAAACCATAAACAACCCTAAAGATTTAGCTAAAAATAGCCAAGATGAAGGAACAGCAATAACCATTCCAAGCAAAATAAAAATTACAATTGTCAAAAAGCTAGTAAAAAGATCAACAAACTTACCCATTGTTTCTTTTTCTTTAACTACAGAAACACTATACACAATACCTAATGTAGTAACAGAAAGCACACCATTACCACCAATATATTCAGCTAAAGTAAATGACACCAGTGCCATAGCAACAACAACCAAAGGAGAAATGTTTTCCATGTACTCTTTTTTCATCAACCTGAAAGCAACAAACCCAAGAACCAAACCAGTTCCAATCCCAGCCATAACACCTCTAAACAAATACAATGCAAGATCACTAGTAACCAAATCCCCAGACAAATAATACAAAATCATCAAAGGAATAATAATAATAAAAGGTGTGTTTAAAATAGATTCAAACTCCAAGATCTTTGCAACTTTCTCTCTTTTCCCCTCAAGCATAGACAACATTGTTGAAGGCGAAGTTCCAGCCATCATAAAACCAAAAAGAATAGAAAACAAAATACCTTCAATTGAAAAACCAACAAGTACAACTTGTGTAGCCAAACTCAAAATAAATCCATTAATAACAATAAACAACCCCGTCAATTTCAAAGCCACTGGATAAAACTCAGCCACCTCTTTCAACTTAAACTTTGAAGTTGCATCAAAAATAATCATAATCAAAGCAAACAAACCAAATCCAGTTAAAAATTCAGCATCAAAAGTAAACCATCCAAAAAAACCAAACCCAACACCCACTAATATAAGAAGCAAAATTTGTGGCAAATTAAACCTTTTAGCAATTATAGAAATTAGTACACCAAGTAACAATAACAATGATAACCAAGACAAACTTGCAATATAATCTAAAGCCATACCGAATTACAAAGCATTGTTATTTAAAAACTTTTACAAAACAAATATAAACAACAAAACACTAAACAAACACATGCAACAAGCATTAAAACTTATCAAACCAGATAAAAAAGAACAAGCAGAAATAAAAAAAATAGCAAGAGAAGTAAAAAGCAAAATTAAAATTCCAAAAACAAGAATCACATTTGGTGGATCATCAGCAAAAAACACTTTCTTAAAAGGCAACAATGAAATTGACATGTACATTAAATTTGATCCAAAAACATACAGAGAACTAGACATTTCACACATTCTAAAAGAAAACCTAAAATTTGAATTTGAAACAGTGCATGGTTCCAGAGACTACTACCATATTAAAAAAAACAATTACACAATTGAACTAATTCCAATCCTAGACATAAAAAAACCAGAACACGCACAAAACATCACAGACATCTCACCATTCCATGTAAAATGGGTAAAAAAACACGAAAAGTACACAGACCAGATTAGACTTGCAAAAGCTTTCTGCAAAGCAAACAAACTCTATGGTGCAGAATCATACATACAAGGTTTTTCAGGATACGCACTAGAAATATTAACAATCCATTACAAAGGTTTCAACAAACTACTAAAAGCAGTATCAAAATGGAAAACAAAAACAGTTCTAGACCCAGAAAAACATTACAAAGAAGATCCACTAATTTTAATGAACAAATCAAAAACATTTTCACCAATAGTTATAGTTGATCCAGTTCAAGACACAAGAAATGTTACAGCAGTAGTTTCAAAAGAAAAATACAACCTATTCAAAAAGCTAGCAAAAGCATACACAAGAAAACCAAACATAAAATATTTCCAAATCCAACCATTCAATATAGAAAAAATAAAGAAAAAGCACAAAAAACTACTAACAATAGACATCAATCCATTAGAAGGTAAAAGAGATGTAGTTGGAGCAAAACTACTAAAGGTACACAAATACTTCTTAAAACAATTTAATAAACATGAATTTGAAGTGAAGGATCATGGCTGGCACTGGGACAACCAAGCTTTACTTTACTATGCAATTGAACCAAAAAAACTTTCAAAAACAGTAAAACACCTAGGCCCACCAACAACACACAAAGACAGGTTAAAACACTTTCAAAAGAAATGGAAAAATGCAAAAACAACAAAAACTTCTTCATATGTAATACTTGAAAGACAATACAAAGAGCCAGAACACCTAATAAAAGAGCTAAAGAAAGACAAATTCGTCACAAGCAGAGTTACAAAGATAAAATAGTAGTCAAAGCCAATACTGACCCTACCAAAAAGCTTATAAACAACATAAATTTAACAAATAATTATAGAATAGTTCTAAAGAAAATATTCGAGGTGTTAAAAAAATGGAAGCAAGAAAAGGTACTACTACAGTAGGAATCATTTGCAAAGATTGTATAATCCTAGCAGCAGACAACAGAGCTACAGCAGGAACACTAATTGCAAACAAAGCAGTACAGAAAGTTGTACAAGTTAGCAATTACATGGCTATGACCACAGCAGGTTTAGTTAGTGACATTCAATTATTCACAAAAATAATCAAAGGACAATTAATGCTCTTAAAATTAAGAAAAGGTAAAGAACCAAGTGTAAAAGAAGCAGCAAACATGCTTGGAAACCTTGCATATTCAAACATCAGAAGACCTAGTATGATACCAGGTATCGTTGGTTTCCTATTTGCAGGTCATGATAGATCAGGACAGCACTTATACGAATTAACTTTCGATGGGACAGTATTAGAAGCAGATGAATATGCAACAGATGGTTCAGGTAGCACTATAGTATTAGGTGTACTAGAAACATTGTACAAAAAAAATATGACAGTAGAACAAGGTGTCGAATTAGCAGAAAAATGTATTCAAACAGCAATACAAAGAGACTCAGCAACAGGAAATGGAATACATGTTGCAGTAATCACAAAGGATGGAGTAAATTTCAAAAACCGGAAAACAGTTGATTACAGATTAAAATAAATTCTCCAAAATGGCAGATATTTTAACAGAATTAAAGGCAAGATTGCCCAAGGACAAAGAAGTTACTAACATTAACTTTGAAGCAGCAAACATTATAGTGTACACTAAAAATAAAGATTTTTTCTTAGATAATAAAGGATTAATAAGAAGTCTTGTAGGTGAATTCAAAAAAAGAATTGAACTTAGACCAGATCCATCAATAATCATGGACATGGAAAAGGCAGAAAAAGAGATTAAAAAAATAATGCCAAAAGAAGCTGACATTTCAGAAATCACTTTTGACCCACAAAGATCTTCAGTAATCATTGAATCAAAAAAACCAGGATCTGCAATAGGTCAAGCAGGTGAAAATCTAAAACAAATCAGAGAAAAAACACTATGGGTACCTTTAGTAAAAAGAACACCTGGATTAAAATCAAAAATTATTGAAAACATTAGAAAAGTTTTATATGAAAATAACGATTACAGAACAAAATTCTTAAACCAAACAGGAAAAAGGATTTACAGTGACTGGGTAAAAGGAAAAAAGAAAGGTTGGGTAAGAACATCATTTTTAGGTGGAGGAAGACAGGTTGGAAGATCATGTATCTTAGTTCAAACTTCTGAATCAAGAGTACTTTTAGACTGTGGAATAAATCCTTCAGCAAACAAAGAAAACACATACCCTTATTTTGACTGTCCAGATTTCAAAGTAAATGAAATTGATGCAGTAGTTGTTTCACACCCACACTTAGACCATTCAGCAATGATTCCATTGTTAGTAAAATATGGTTACACTGGACCAATTTATTGTACAGCACCAACAAGAGACATTATGGCTCTTTTAGCTTTGGACTATATATCAATAGGTTTCAAAGAGATGCAAAACGCACCATACAAAACAGTTGATGTTAAACAAATGGTTAAACAAACAATTTGCTTAAACTATGAAGAGGTTTCAGACATCACACCTGACATTAGAATCACACTATACAATGCAGGACACACATTAGGTTCAGCAATGGTACACTTACACATTGGAAATGGTTTACACAATTTATTATACACAGGAGATTTCAATTTTGAAAGAACAAGATTACTAGCTCCTGCTTCAACCAAATTCCCAAGACTAGAAACAGTAATCATTGAAAGCACTTATGGTGCAAAAGATGACATATTACCAACTAGAAAAGAATGTGAAGACTACTTACTAAAAATAATCAAAGAAACCAGCAAAAGAGGAGGAAAAGTTTTAATGCCTGTTCTTGGAGTTGGAAGATCACAAGAAGTTATGCTTATCTTAGAAGAGTTAATGTCAAAAGGAATAATTCAAAAAATGCCGATCTTTGTGCAAGGAATGGTTTGGGACATTACAGCAATTCACACAGCATACCCTGACTTTTTCAATCCTAGCATAAGAAAATCAATTTTCCATGAAAATAAAAATCCATTCTTATCAGATGTATTCACACATGTTGGAAGTCATAAAGAAATGCAAAAAGTAATTGAAACAAAAGAACCTTGTATTATCATGGCAACATCAGGAATGATGGTAGGTGGTGCTTCAGTTGAATACTTCAAAGCACTTGCAGGAAACCCAAAACATAGTATGGTTATGAGCTGTTACCAACCAGAAGGATCTTTAGGTAGAAGACTACAAAATGGTGAAAAAGAAATTGCATTTTCAGTAACTGAAAACAGGTCAGAAATAACAAAAGTAAGATGTGAAATTCACACTATTCAGGGCTTTTCAAACCACAGTTCAAGATCACAATTAATGGCATTCTTACACAAGCTAAACCCAAAACCAAAAAGAATCATTGTAAATCACGGTGAAAGTTCAAAGTGTTTAGACCTAGCATCTTCAGCTCACAAAACATTTAGAGTTGAAACAAATGCACCAAGAAATTTAGATGGATTAAGAATTAGATAATTTTCTTCTTAAATGATTTCTCATGTTACAAACTTTTTTCCTATCCCAAACTAATTTATCAGCAATTTCTGCATTAGAATAACCTTTCAAAATCAATGATTTTGCTAAGCCTCTCACGCTAAATTTTGGGCCTGGACAATCTACCCATTGCAATTCAAGCCTCCTATCTCTAACATAATTAGGATCTGTTTCAGTTTTAGAAGCAATCTCTTTATTTGACAAATCACCTTCACGAATCATAGCATCTCTTTCATAATTTGGTTCTTTTAATACAAGATCTTCAGGTTTTTCATATTTTACATCCCTTAAACCTCTTCTCAAAAGGAGTCGAATTTGATTTTGATTATTTAAAGCTTCTAAAATTGTCATACCAGCTGCTTTTGCAGACCTACCATAACCTTCACCTTGCAACCTAGCTCTAAATAATAATTCTAACTGATCAATATCAAAAAGTTGACCTTGAGGATAATCCTTTTTATCTCTCCAAGCAAGTGCATAAGGCAAACCTCTCTCTTCAATGAATCTATCAAAACAAACTTGAGCCATGATATCCAAACTTTGCTGATGCATCTCAGAATGTTCCAAACGAGCTCTATAAAGCATATTCATAAAACTTTCAGAATCAACACCTTTTTCATCTAAAACAACCTTAGCTCTTTTATCTTGTTCAGAATATTTTCTTGCTTTAATCAATTCCATTCCAGTAATCCCATAATCAACAACAATTTGCCTTATTCTTTCTTTAGAAACATCATTCATAACTCCAATTTCTTTCAAATTGTACCTAAAAGTTAGTGCCAAATCTGCAATTTCATCGTGGTCTAAAGCCATTATCCCAAAAACAAGGCACATACATATAAATCAATGCTCCTACCAAACAGTAACTACAAAACCAAAAAGTTTATAAATGACCTCGTACCTACTATTAAGTAGTCTATATATTTAGGCAACCCTCCCCGTGTTTATTGGTGCCCTCATAGGCACCTTAAACACACCCTAAAATTCTATAAACCATCTAAAGGACTAGTTACATCTAAAGAGCTAAGTTTAGCTAAATGAACATACACCATTGTAGTTTCAGGACTTTTATGACCCATTAAAAGCTGTAAAGTTGAAAGACTACAATTATCCTCAATAAGGTGTGTTGCAAATGAATGCCTTAAAACATGAGGATGGACATTTTTAGGTATTTTAGACCTCTTTCCAGCCTTTTTAACCACTTCCTGGACAGATCTAACAGAAAAGTGTGTTCTCCGACCCTGAAACAAAAAGTCTCCAAAATCCAATTTTTCACTGTATATATAGTGCTGTAATTCCTTTCTTATGCTCTTTGCAATAATAAACATTCTATCTTTGTTTCCTTTGCCTTGAACAACCTTACCAATGCCACTTTCAAGGTCTAAATCCCTTATTCTCAGTTTTACTGCCTCACCAACTCTCAATCCTGCTGAATAAATTAACTTTACAACCAAAAGGTGTTTTTTATTCTTAATAACACTAAACAGTTGTTTAACCTCCTTTTTAGTAAGAAAATCAGGCAGTCTTTTTGACTTTTTAGAGAGAGGAATCCTTAGGATAAAATGTTTATTCAAAATGTTTTCAAGAGCAAATCTAATCGCTTGCAAATACACATTCATAGTACTACTTGCAAGATTTCTTTCATCTAATTTTGTTAAATATAGTCGAACATCCTTTTTAGTTATTTTTCTAGGGGTTTTTTTTGAAAATTCTAGGAATTTTGTAACACAGTCAGAATAAGAGTCAACAGTTCTTTGGCTATACCTTCTTCTTGACATTTCTTTCTGCATATTTAGTATTAAGTCCATAAATAAGATTTAGAAAAATCAATTTATAATAACAGGTGTAAAAAATCTGAAAATCTTTCAGGTTTTATGGAAAGTTTACATGTTTTATGAAAATATGTTAATGTATAAGATTTAGAATTTAGGTGTTTTATAGTTGTCAGAGTATAAAATCTAAGTAAATACATCCAATGACCCTTGTGTGAAATTAAGAATTTTCCCTAATCATTTCTTCTAGTTTTCCAATTTGTTTTTCTTCACCAAATGCATTTATACTTATGTAATTTTTAATATGATATGGTGCATTATATTTTACAGTTACTCCTAAAGAAGTTAAATGAAAAACAAATACCTCTCCAACTCTTTCTATTACCCTTTCTCCAGCATTACTTTCTAAAAATAGAAGAAAATTAGTGTAATCAAATAAGCCATCATTTTTACCTTCATAAACAGTTTTTTTCATATTTGCAAGGAATTTTCTTCTTTCTTATATATTTTCCGGTCAAATTCTTAACTCTCTCTGAACCTTAGGTTCTCCGAGCTTTCTTCCGTTCCACTCCAGAAAGTCACACAACATCGTTGGGTACAATAAATTTCTTCCCACCCAAAAGCATTTAAGATATAGTTAATTCTTGTTATATATGAAAGATTTATCTCCTACGATATTCCGACAAAGATTAGTTATTGAAGGCAAATGTCAAAAAGAAATTACTGATTCTGAAATAAAGGAATATCTAAGCAAGTTATCAACTGCATTAGACATGAAAACACTAACTGAACCAGTTACTCATCTTTCATCTAAATTTGGATGGGCAGGATGGATACATTGGGAATCTTCTGGTTGTCATTTTTATGCTTGGGATAAGCCATTTCCATTCTTCAGTGCTGATATTTACACTTGTAAGAATTTTGATGTTGATACAGCAGTCAAATTTACACAAGAATTCTTTAAAACTATTGAAATAGAATTTAAGGAAGTTTAACCTCCCTCCCTTAGAAATTTACTGTTCCTTCGCTTCGCTCAGTACCCAACATCGTTAGGTTCAATTTAAGTAGGGGAAAATATATAGACTTACAACTAAAGTTGTTCGAATAAAATAGAAAAGTTTATCTTCTAACTACCACTTCGTCTTGATCAAATGGTTTACCTTTAACTTTAGTAAACAATTCAGCAAAGTAACCAATTCCTTCTTCACTAGCATATGCATAAACAAGCTCTGCTGCACCACCAACAGTATCTCTCACATATCTATTAAACTGATCAAATTCTGCTCTTGCACCCATTGAATCAAGCAAAGCATTGGTTTCTGCTTCTGTTTTTTTTAGAATACCTAAAGACTCCACTGTATTTACAAGTTCTATAATAGTTGGTGTTTGTCCTCTGATTGTCATCTTCATTAGGAAAAAACCATTATTTATAAACTTTTTGGTAGTAACAAAAACTCCCTCCTTAAACTTCCTCCATCCCTCCGGGATTCCGGACCTGTCAGCTCTGATATTTTTCCGTTTCACTCCAAAATATCGAGGACAGGGAACCTAACATCGTTAGACTCAATCAGAAAAAATTCTAGGATTATCAACTCTCTTTTCTAATCTAGGAAGACTCTGTAAAAATTCTCGATTATCTTCCCTCCACCTATTATTTTCTCTTGCAGATTTATACACTATTCCCAACATAGCTACAGAACTTCCAATAGAAATTCCCCACCCCAGATAATCTGAAGTAAAGGTTAGTATTTGATATAGTTCATCCATATAAACTATTAATACTTAATTCAATATAAGGTTTACGAATCTTCTCTGACTTTCTCACTATGCTCGGACCTCTCAGGAAATCGTTCACTCCGTTCACTATCTCGAGAGGAATACAACATCATTGTACACAATTAAAAAAGAAATTAATTAATAAAATAATGTTGATCAGAAGGTTTATTATAAACTTCCCTAAATCTAAGACTTTTTCCTCTCCAATTTGAAACATCTATTTCATATCCTCCACGTTGAAGAATATATTCCAACTTCCAGTCCTTACAAGCCAAATGGCAAGTAACAGTACCTTCTTCTGTTTCACATAAAACCAAATGATGCCAAGCAATACCAGACCAAGTAAAAAATTCAGCAATCATTTCAATATTATCTACTTCTCTAAACCTAGAACCTTCAGGAAGTTTTGCAAAAAGTATTTCAATATCCTCATTTATCATATTTTAGGAGATTTATAGATTATTTATAAATTTTCCTTTTTAACTTCTCCTTCACTCAATTCAATCAGTTGACATTCAAGGAGTGTTCACTTCGCTCATTATCTCGAGAGGGAACCTAACATCGTTGGGTGAAATAGGTGTCCTTCACTTTTTATATTTCTGCTTTTTATTCCACTGTTTCTTCCATTCTAAGTTCAAGTTGGTTTTATATCTATTTGCAAGTTGAAGAAGTAAAACTTGGATATCAATCAATTGATGATCTTTAACTTTTTTATTTTTAGCCTTCTTTAAGATTGTTAATTCCTTCTGCAACATTTTTAGAAGTTCAGAGGATTTAGTCTTATCAAAACCAACTTTCTTTTCAAACTTAGCAACCTCTTTTTTTAATTCATTCAAAGCCATAAAAAAATAGAAGTAAACAAAGTATTTTAATTTATCGGACACCAACTCGAATTCTTTCAGAATTCGCCCTTCGGGTCACCCAACATCGTTAGTTGCAATTAAGAAAAAAGTCCTTACCAATCTTTATGCATATCTTCATACATTTTCAATATTCTGTTCCATGAATCAGTGTTTTGTTTTTTCATAAAATCAATCATTAAATCATAAGATTCATCTTTAAATAGCCCCCCTTCAATAATTGGCCATTTTCGATTATACCAATCAGATAAACTCTGTTTATCTAAAGTTGTTGCACCACCATGCGGATCAGGACATGAAAAAACAATTCTAGAGATTCTATTTAAAATCGAAGTACCTAAACACATAAGACAAGGTTCTAATGTTGTAAATAATTCTACTTTTGAATTATTAGATTTGATTTCTTCTTTTATTATTGGGGAACATTTTCTAATTAAATTTGATTCAGCATGAGAAACCCAGTCTTTTCCAGAATAAAGAGAATTTCTTGTTTTTTCAATTAACTTTCCATTAATAACAAGAACTGCACCAACAGGATAATCTCCATTATCTAATGCTTTTCTCGCTTCATCTAAAGCAAGATTCATAAATTCTCTATCTTTATTTGAAAAACTCATATAAAAGAATAAATTGGAACAGAATATAAAGTTAACGGACTTTTTTCTTAACTCTGCGGGTTTCGGCTTTGCCGACCGTTGCACTAACCCTTGGTCTTGCAGACGCAACTAACAAGGTTGTACGCAATTTTTAAGAAAACCCCACCCAAAGATTTATTAATTAGTAGTTAGAAACCAAATTTATGGCACAAATTGAAAAAGCAGGATTTGATCTTCGATGTAATTCTGAACATGAATATTTAGTAGTTAGCAATATATTTGATGGATATATTAGAAAAAATCAAGGCCAACAGATTCCTACTAATGATCCTAGTTTACTTGGACATATCTATGGATGTACAGTATTCCTTTGTGAACAAGAAACCTCAGAACCTGAATTAAAAATAGACATTCATGTTAGAATATTAGGAGAACATAAACCTCTTGTAGACAGGATAGAAACAGAACTTACAACAATTTTTGGTAAGTATTTACAATAAATCCCCCCAACCCATTTTCTTAAAAACTATTCCCTCCATTCGCTCACTATCTAAAACCCTTAAATGAATAAATTAGCACATCTATAGAATAATTTATAAAAAACAAAAGATAAATATCAAATATGAGAAAAACAAATGCATTTGAAAAATTAATACCATCTGTACTCAATGTATTTTTTGCATTTATTATTTTCTTACCATTCTATTTTAGCATTACAAATAGTTTTACAAAAAAACTTGTTTTCATAGGAATATTCTTTTGTTATAATTTAATATTCCTTATTTTTAATGATAATAAATGCTTAGGAATGATAATTATGAAAACAAACTATGCAAAAAAATATTCTAAATTACAACATTTTTTGTATTCAATTTTGTACACATTAAGTTTTTCAACATTATTATTTTGGATTTTCTTTCCTTTTGATTTATTTTTATTCAATATGTTAGTTCTACAATTACCTATAATAATCCTAAAGAAAACAACTTTACATGGATATTTGTCTGGTAATATTACAACAGTAAGGGGTCACTAAAAATTACTTCTTCCACTTCGTAAGCCTGCACTTTCCCCAATTCCTAAGACAGTAATAGACTAAACATTAATCTTTTCTTGGGTTCCAAAAATATCTTTCCTACCAACCTTTGCTTTCTCAACAATTAACTTAATCCTCCTAGTTCTGGTTTCTTCACGCTTCCCACGTAAGATCCATCTATAAAACACCTTTTTGAGAGAAGGAGAAAAATTCTCAAAATTATCTTTAGCTTTCTTATTTTTATTCAAGGCTTTCTTTAACTCAAGAGGCATATCTGGATTTTTTGGAATCCCAAAATCATGTGTTGGCTTCTTTAATCCTTCTTTGTAAAATTTCAAACCCTCAGAAGTCATTTTTCCTTGTTTAATCAAATCTTTAGCATATCCGAGAGTGTTATCACTCCACTTACTATTTTTGTTCCTTCTAGAAAATGTTCTTATATATCTGTTTTCATCTAATTTTTTAAGTATTGTATCAATCCAACCAAAACAAATTGCTTCTTCCATCAACTCTCTGTGAGAAGGAGATGACTTACCAGTATGTTTTTTATAAACTATAACAGAGACCTTATCTTCTTTATCATGATTATTTATCAACCATCTCCTAAAATCCATTCTATCAAATGCAGTTATTTTTTTCATAGTTCCATATAAATTAATAAAATAAATAGAATATAAAATTTACTATTATTTCACTTAGGTAGGAATACAAGACCATTGTGGACAATTATTTAATCAAACCTAAACTGGAACATTATACTTTGAATAAATTTTATAAACCCAGTTAAAATATAAATTTAAAAAAAAGGAAAGAAAGTCAGTGCTACGCACATTTACACACAAAAACTTCTAGCTCTTATTTAAAATCAAAATAAATGAAGTATCTTCTTTAGCACACAAGGAATGTTTGGCATTTGCACTCATGAATATTAATACACCAGGTTTCATATGAATTTCCTCACCTTCAAGATTAAAGATCCCATCACCTTCAACAACATAAACATAACCTGCTTTTGTGGATGTATGTTCTCCAATCTCAGTTTTCTTTGACATACTAAAAAGAGTCACATCTCCAACATCATTTTTTTCAATAACTTTACTAATTATTCCCTCATCTGAATAATTAATAATTTCACTTACATTTTTCCATTTGTTTTCCATTTTATTTACCTCACATAAATAATTTATACACATAATATAACCCAATCACAATAATAATTATTGCAGTAGATTTTCTTACAATTTTCTCAATATTCTTAAGATAGTTCATTACAGTTCCTAGTTTATTGATACTATAAACAAGAATAAATGAAAATATTATAACTGGCAGTCCTGTTGCAATAGCAAATACACTAGGCAGCACTATTCCATCTCCTGCACTAATTGCAAGAGGTATTAACATTCCAAAAAATAATACTGCACTAAATGGACAAAATGCTAATGCTAAGATTGCACCAAGCATAAAACTTCCAAAATATCCTTTGGTTGAAAGTCTTTCTTTAAATTTAATAAATTTTTCACTTTTCTTAAAAAATTTAAGTTTAATTATGTCTAACATGATGAATCCTAAAATGATAAGAAAAGGTCCTACTATCATATCTCCATATTTTTGAAGAGCTAAGGAAGTTATTTGCGTATTTAATCCAAACCATATAATGAGTGATGCAATTATTACATAAGTAAACATTCTTCCAAGTGTATATAATAACCCAACAATTATAGTGTGCTTATTATTATCAATTTTTTTACTGATATATGCGATAGCAGTAATATTTGCAGCTAATGGACAAGGACTTATTGCATTCATTAAACCAATGAAAAAAGCAGCCAGAATAGGGATATTACTTGTACTCATTAACTCCATAAAACTCATATTAATTCATCTCTCCAGATAATCTTTTTTCAATAAGATTTTTCAGATAATCTATGAACTCTTCTTTGTCATTTAATTTATACCAGATCCCTTGATCATTCTCAGCACGAAATCCATTCTCATCATAAATACCTATCCAAAGAGAAGTTCCTGAAGCACCATATCTGTTAGTTATCTCCCTATTTTCTGAGTCTTGAACATTAATATGACCATAAGTAATTTTTCCTGAATTAACTTCATTTAAAAAATATCTCTCTATAGTTTCATCCAAATTTTCACCTATTGTTTTGCACGTACTACATTGACGATCACTATGAAAATGGTATACCTCTATTTTCTCAATAGGGGTTACTTCAACTTCTAATGTAACATCTCCAGTTAAATTATTTGAACAACCAGCTAAAAAAAGCATAAGTATTAGGCAAAGACAATAAAATAAACTATTTTTCATTTAGCCATTCCTCTATTTTTTTCACATCAACAACAACACCCGATGATTTAATTTTACCATTAATAATAATTGCAGGTGTGGACATAACTCCCTTTTTTATAATATCATTAAATTCATTTATTATAATAATCTCAGCCTTTTTACCAGTTTTTTGTAATGCTTTCCTCACATTATCCTCAAGTCCAGTACATGTTGAACATCCAGTTTCTAATAATTCAATCCTCATAATCTTATGCCTCCTTTGTTTCTGCTTTTTATTAATTCCATAACCAAATATTTTAAATATTTCATAAACCATTTCATCTTTAATTGAATATGGCGAAGTTTTCCCAACTTTACGAAATTGCACAATATCTAATTCAACTAATTTTGAAAGATGCATAGAAGTATTTGATTGGGTTCTACCAATTAATGCAGGAATTTTACATGCACAAATTTCACCCTTCAATAAAACTTCAATGATTCTATATCTTGTTTCTTCGGATAAGGCCTTTAACAATTTTAAATTTTGTTTTTTATTCATATCAATACATGTTGATATGTTGATATATATAAAGGTTTTGGTAGTTAGAGATTATAATATAGAGGGACATAAATTAAAAACAATCAATAATAAATCTTATAAACAATTACCTTTTTCCATTCTTATGCAAAAAAGAGAATTACCAAAATTTTTACGAGAACATATGGTTCAATATGATTCTACCAATCCTTCTGAAGTATCCCAACTTTTAGACTATTTAGAAAGTAAAGGATTCAGAATTGGTCGTAAAAGTGTGGGATCGATTTATGATTTAAGAAAAAATGAAATGACAGGGATTCTTGTTTTACCAGAAACTGAAAGATTAATTGTTTGGGAAGATACCAGACTAGAAAAAGAAATAGACACTTATTTTCAAGATAACTAAAACCACTTTTATTATAGGGTCAGTATAAGCTCTGACTACAGTTCAAAAAGATCATCTAAAGCCAAACTAGCAACAGGTGGGAAAATTTTAACAGGAAATACTTCGCCTTTAAACTCATACTCTTTAGGTAAAACTTTTCTAAACTCTTCTAACATATCACGAGAATAAGCAGGCCTAATAGTAGCAACAATAGAAATCCCTTTAGTCTCCATCATCAACGAATCCTTACTCAAAAGATAACCTAACCCTAGAATAGCACCAGAATAATCATTCCAAAATTCCAAACAAGCTTCCAAAGCAAATTCTCTATTCTGAGTCATAAATTAAATCTAACAGAAAGAGTATATATATTTTATTAAACTACTCATCAACAATCTTCTCTAAATCAGAACTCTCAATAGGCCTACTTTCTATATACAAATGATAACTAACAGAAGGGAAAAAAACTAAAGAACCTAAAGTTAAATACCTATCATCACCAGTTGCAAAGCCAGCACACACTCCTGCAAAACCAACAACAGATGCAACAAGAGAAACATTTCTTTTTACATAATAATTATTCATAACATCCTAAGTAAAACTACCTTTTATAAATTTTATCAAAATTCAAACAAAGTTTTCTGTGTATTCATATAAGCATACAACTTACTCTGTTTCATAGTATTAGTTATATCAAACCCAAACTTATCAAAAACTAAAGACCCAGCAAACTTAACCATCTCTTCTTTAGAATCAAAATCCCAAGAATGGTTCAAAGCTTTCCTAGTAGACTCTCTACAAACCCAAACACCAAGTGGAGTTGTATACTCATCTGTAATAAATCTTAAAGTTACAACCATAGCTTGCCTTTTCATTTCTCTAAGTTTTTCTAAGATTGACAACCTACAAGCATAATATCCACCAACACAATTCTCAGCATACTTTTTTCTTCCATCATAAAACTCATGATCAGTCATAACCTCAATATTTTCAGAAGGATTCAACAAACCTTTAGGCATATACATTTCAAACAACTCATAACTCCAAACCCTAGGAAAAAACATAATCAAATAATAATTCCCAAAAGTCCCACCAAAAAATAATTTGAAATCTGACTCTTTATAATCCTTAACCTCCTCAATCATTTTTTTACCCAAAGTATCGTCGACAGCAGTGATAGACCAACGAGTAGGAACCAACTTCCTATCTTTTTTCAACCCTAAATTCCCAACAGAAAGAAGTTTAGTTAAGAAATTCTCATCATACCCTCTGTCATAAAGATCTTTTAACCCATACATAGATTTCAAATCAACATCATTAACAATATAATCAACTCTCCTATCAATTTTAATGTTTTCAGTTATTGAAACTTTTTTCAAGGAAGCAGTTGCACCCATTGGCGATTCAATATTAGAAGTTTTATAAAAGTAGAAAGGCTTTTTTATCAAATTAAATTCTAAATCAACTGGCTTTGACGCCATTGCCACCTCTTGGGACATGTTAAGCATCTTACTTTTTAACTTTACATTAGCTTTGAACTTTGAATTAATTAAAACAGATCTAAAATCAACAATTTCAGGAATGTTCAAACCTCTTGAAACCCACTCTTTAGGTGATTCATACAATTGTGCTTGATCAACCTGCTCAGGTGGTGAAATAATCCCAACATTTATATCAGGATAAGAATGTCTCCCAACAAAAACACCAGGTGCAGTTGCCATAAAATCCTTTTTAGTTAGTTTTTGAGATTTGAAAAGATTAACTTTAGAATAAATAGGACAAACCTTTTTACCACAAACCAAAGGTTTTTGATATAATCTACCTTGACATCTAAAACATTCCATAAATTAAAAATAATCTAAATAGTTAAAAATATTTCTAAGAAAAAAATAAAAATTAATAAGAAAAAGACATAGCTAATTTTACAACTTCTTTTTGTACTTCAGTGGATAATTTGCCTGCATGTTTAATTGCAATTGCTTCGATTCTCTTTCTAATAAAACTATCAGCTACCTGAATTTTATTTGATTTAAAGAATTTAACAATATCTTTACATTCCTTTTTAAAAGCATTAATAGTAGATATTCTTCTAGGTTCTTTAGTTAATATTTCATCTAAAATAGTTACAACATATGCAGTAATTCTAGCTAAAGGATCCATTTTATATATCCCCTCTTCTTTAGAGTATAGATTCATAAAACCTGATAATAATCGCGTCAAATCTCCTCCATCTCCTATTCTTTGAAGTAGAAGTTTGTCACCATAGGATTTATCGTTTAATGTTTTTTGAATAATTTTTCTAGTGTTTTTATATGCTCTTAAAAATATTTTTTTACCTTCGCCAGTTTTTTCATCTGCACTTGTAAAAATACTAAGATATTCTTCCTCTCTCTCAAATTCTTCAGCCATATTACTATCCTCCTTTATTATAATACTATTTTTAATAGGATTAAGGATATATAAATATTTCTATATTCTAAAAGGTTTTAGTAAGCAGGAATTATTAAAATTATAAATAGTTAAAAATATTTCTAAGAAAAAAATAAAAAAAATAAAAAATAAAGAGATTTACTCTTCTTTTGCTTCATCTTCAGCTGGAGCTTCTTCAGCTTGTTCAGCTTCTTCTTCAGCAGGATCATCTTTTGCTTCTTCTTCAGAATCTTCAGTTGAATCTTCTGTTGCTTCAGCACCATCATCATCATCTGATCTTACTTCACTACCTTTCTTCAAGAGTGTTATGTTCTTTGCTTGTTTTCCTCTATCTGTATCAGCAGCTTCAAAATCTACTTCATCATCTTCTCTAACGAATGTTCCTTGACCCAAAGCTGTGTGGTGTACAAAGTATTCTTCGCCGTCTTCGCCTTTAATAAAGCCGTAGCCTTTTCTGGTATTAAACCATTTTACTGTTCCTTTCATATTTTCCTCCAATAATACTAAGAAGTATAACTTCATGTATTAACTCATCCCTACAGAAAATATAACTCTTTATAAACCTTTCCCAAATGCAAAGATTTAAAAAGCTCGGAAATTTCCAAACTATCCATGGGACTTTACCAAGCAATTAGAGATTTATGGAAAAAACCAAAAGCTAACTTAGGTCAGTTAAACAAAGAGAGATTAATCCAGTGGAGAAGAGACGACGCTGTAACAAAGATTGACAGACCAACTAGATTAGATAGAGCTAGATCCCTAGGTTACAAAGCAAAGAGAGGAATAGTTGTAGCTAGAGTAAGAGTAAAGAGAGGTGGAAGGAAAAGAGAGCAGATTAAAAAAGGTAGAAGATCCAAAACACAAAGAAGGAAAAAAGTAGTAGGAAAAAGTTACCAAAGTGTTTGTGAAGAAAGAGCACAAAAATATTTCAAAAATTTAGAAATTTTAAATTCATATTATGTTAACAAAGATGGTTTATATTACTGGTACGAAGTTATTCTAGTAGATCCATACAGACCAGAAATCAAATCTGATAAAAAATTACAATGGATTTGTAAAAGAAAACATACTAACAGAGTTCTTAGAGGGAAAACCTCAGCTGGAAGAAGATCAAGAGGATTGCATAGTAAAGGTATAGGTACAGAAAAGGTTAGACCTAGCAGAAGAGCAAACCTAAGAAGATCTAAATAAAAGCAAAATATAGTAGTCAAAACATCAATCCCCCTTAACAAAAAATATATAAATAAACTCACTATAGAATAATTCATGAAGAGAGGTTTGATAATATTATTTTTACTTATTTTAATACCAAGTATCAGTGCAGTATCAACAACTTTAAGCACTCCTACTAACGCTGCAACAACAAGTACAACTGTAGATTTCACATGTTCAGCAACAGATGACACATATGATTTAGCAAGTATAGCACTATACACAAACACTTCAGGAGCATGGACACAATATGGTTCAGCAACTACAGTTACAGGTTCAAGTAACACAACAACATTCTCACTATCAAGCTTAACAGCAAAAATGTATCAATGGAACTGTGAAGTTACAAACACAAACCTAGATTCAGCATTTGCATCTGCAAACTACACATTCACAGTAGCTGAAACAAGCACAGCACCAACTTTCTCAGGACCTATTAATAATATTACATGGGAAGAAGACAATAACTTAACCAACAACATAACTCTAAGCAACTTTTTCTCTGACACTGAAACATTAACATACACAGTTTCAGGAAACTCAAACATTAATGTATCTATATCAACTGCAACAGTTTCAATATATCCAACAGCTGACTGGTCAGGAACAGAAACAATAATATTCACTGCATCAGATGGTGTACTTACAAACACAAGTAACTATATTACACTAAATGTTACTTCAGTTGAAGATGCACCAAGACTAATAGGATCATTTGCAAATACAACTTGGCAACAAGGTAATACTCTTATATTAGAGTTAAATACATTTTTCGAAGACCCAGACAGTTCATCCTTAACATACAAAGCAACAAATTCTTCACACATAAATGTTACAATATCAAGCACAAGTGCAACATTAACTCATACATCAGGCTGGTCAGGAACAGAAAGTATTACATTCAATGTTTCAGATGGAAACCTTTCATCTATAACAACAGCAAGTTTTACAGTTAATACAACATCATCAAACACAGCACCTTCAATTGACACTTACTCACCAACTACAACTCCAGCATTAGGAGTTGGAGACACTCAAGATTTCTTAATCACATATTCAGATGCAGACAATGACACAATGACAGTAAAATGGTATGTGGGTAGCACTGAACAATCTTCAACAAGCTCTGAGTTTACTTACACTGCAGATGCACTAGGAACTTTCACAATAAAAGCACAAGTTTCAGATGGAACAACAATATCAGAACACACATGGACAGTTACTGTTGGAACAGAAGGAATAACAGAAGTTAGTGAAGATTTAGATGTAGACTCAATAATTGGTGACCAAACTTCAAGTTCAAGATGTGGAAATGGAATTGCAGAAGAAGGTGAAACATGTTCAACTTGTTTACTAGATGTACCTTGTGAATCAGGCTTTGTTTGTGAAAACAGTGTGTGTATAGAACAAAAAAGTGCAACAAAAACAATAATACTTTTCATTTTAATCGTAGCAATCATATTAATAGTTGTAGTAGGGATATATTACTTCACAACAGCAAAAAAAGTAGGTAAAACATCAGATAATACACCCTTCCAATACAACCCAACACAACAAGCACCACCAGCAGATTACACAGATTTCTACAAGAAAAAATAGCAAACTTATTAAAAGGACCCAAACTTCCAACAACTTATGATAAATGAAGTACAGATCAAAGAGATTCATAAACACTTGGAAGAATCAGAAAATCCACTATTTTTCTTTGATGATGACCATGATGGTTTAGCATCATTTCTACTTTTATGGAGATCTGTAAAAAAGGGTCATGGAGTACTGATAAAAGGTCCACCTTTTGTTGACATGAGTTACATAAAAAAAATTCATGAATACAAAGCAGACAAACTATTCATTTTAGACAAACCAGTCTTATCCCAAGAATTTGTAGACCAAGTAAACATTCCAATAATTTATATTGACCATCACAAAGTCAACAAACTAAAAGGAGTTCATTACTACAATCCACAATTCAATGATGTCAAAGACAACAGACCAGCTGCATACTGGTGCTATAAAGTAGTAAAGCAAGATATTTGGATTGCAACAGTAGGATCAGTTGGAGACTACCATGTTCCAGATTTCATAGAACAGTTCAAAAAAGAACACCCAACATTAGTTCCAGAAAAGCTAACAATAAATGAACTTCTATACAACTCAAAATTAGGAAAACTAATTAAAATTTTCAATTTCATATTAAAATGCAATACTTCAGACACAATGAAGTGCATTAAAATTCTAACAAGAATAGAAACACCAGAAGAAATTCTAAACCAAGAAACACCTAGAGGAAGATTTCTTTACAGAATTTTTGAAAAAATAAACAAAAAATATGAAGCTGTATACAATGATGCAATAAAAACAAAACCAGAAGGGAAATTATTATTATACACATACGCAGCAAAAGATAGCTTCACAAGCGTAGTTTCAAATGAAATATCATACAAACATCCAGACAAAATTGTAATAATTGCAAGAAGAAAAGATGACAGAGTAATAATGAGTCTTAGATCAACTAAAATAGTATTGCCTCCTTTGATAAGAAAAGCACTAGATGGAATTGAAGGCTATGGTGGTGGCCATGACTTAGCAAGTGCAGCAAATGTACCAGAACAAGATTTTACAAGATTTATAGATCAGCTTAAAGCACAAATTATATAAATACCTTTTTTTCAGCCCAAACTAATGAAAAAGTTAGTTTTACCGATAATAGCCCTTATTTTTGTAACATTAATTATAGCATCTTCTTACACATATGATCAAATTTCACCTTCAGATACAATCCAAGAAAGTCAGATTATAATTTCAGAAGATGGAGTTTACATTAACATTGAAAACGCAACATGGGTAAGTTATTCAAACACAAACTCAATGGACCCAGTTTTAGACTCAACTGCAAATGGCATAGAAATTCCAGTAACTGCAAGCACTACATTAGAAGTTGGAGACATTGTTTCCTATGAAGCAAAATGGAACCAAACTTTAGTTTCACACAGAATTGTAGAAATTAGTGAAGATGAAGAAGGTGTTTATTACATTCTAAAAGGTGACAACAACTCAACACAAGACTCAAACAAAGTTAGATTCGAACAGATCAAATACAAATTGATTGCAATTATTTATTAACTGTAAAAACTAATTCTTTAGGTATTTCACTTGAAGCATCATTAAGAACATCAAGTGGGATTTTTTCAAACTTACCATTAGAACTAGGCCCATAAACTAATTCAAACACAATATCTTTCTTTTGATCAGAAACAGTAACACCACACAATTTTAAACTCTCTTTTTCCATAATCTATAACAAGTAAAAATCCCTTATAAACAATATGGAGCATTACTCTAGATTTTATGTAAATAAAAACACTAAACCTAAAGCAATCAAACAACCAACTGTAATAAAAGGCATTGCAGGATAGAATTTCTTACCATCACCCCATAAAAATAAGTATAACAAACCAAGCCCTGAAAAAATTGGAATCAAATAAACTTGCCAATCAAACAAACCTAAACCAAAATGTGTCATTACAACGCCTGAAAACAAAAGTGGAAACCCAATATCTCCACCACCTAAAATTGCAGTATTCTTTCCATAAGGAACCAACAACCCAGCAAACACTTTAGCTTTTTCTTGCGACTGAGCCATCTCAACCATATGTTTTGTTTTACAAACAGCAATATAATCATAAACAGAAATTAAAATTAAAAGAATAATTGCAGAGTAAAGACCCAACAAAGGAGCAAAGATTGCAGCAAGAGCACCATAAATAAACAACTCAGTTAAATTATGAATTATCACATTAGGCTTAAACAATTTCCACACAGCCAAAATAACACCTAATATAATAGCAATAAAATCAGTAACAAAAGCAGCAAAACTTACAGTTAAGCAAAAAAATACACTTAATAAAAACCAAAGCTTCCACAACCTAAACAATTTAAACCTCAATAAAACAAAAACTAAAGCAGTGGCAATCAGAATAAAAATGAATATTGGAACAAAAGATGTTTTCTCATTAACCTCAGGCCTTTCAATACCTAAAGGCAAATCATCAACTTGTATATAACTACTAGTTACCAATAACCCTACAAATTGTGCTAAAAGAAATAATCCTAAAAGAATACTAATAATCTTTAAATTGTGCTTCATATAAATATTCATATCCTACATATTTAAAACCCTTTCCAAAACATTTATTAATAAAAAAGACCAAACAAATAACATGGGGAAAGAGGAGTTTATTAAAATAGACAAAATTACTAAAACTTTTGGTAAAAATAAAGTTCTAAACAATCTAGAATTATCAATCCCACATCAAGGTATTTTTGGTATCATGGGCTTAAGTGGTTGTGGCAAAACAACTCTACTAAACATCTTAATTGGCTACTGGACCCCAGACAAAGGAAAAGTTTTGTACAATGCTATTGACATTCTAAAAAATAAAGGCATAATGAACCAAATGTTTGGATTTGCATCACAAGCAGGATCAGTTTACCAAAAACTTACAGTTGAAGAAAATATGTATCATTTTGGAAGAATGTATAACATGACAAAAAAGGATCTTAAACAAAGAGTTCCAGAACTTTTAAAATTCATAGACTTAGAAGATTCAAAAGATCTTACAGTTGAACAACTTTCAACAGGAATGTTTAGAAGACTAGATATTGCATGTTCAATGATTCACAAACCAAGAGTTCTAATCCTGGACGAGCCAACAAGTAACATGGACCCAGTCTTAAGAAAAAGGATTCTTGCTTTAATAAAAAAGATTGATGATGATGGTACAAAGATTATCATGACATCTCACTTACTTGATGAAGCAGAAAGAATTTGTGATGACTTAGCAATTTTACACCATGGACAAATTATTGCAGATGGTTCACCTGATGAATTAAAAGATAGATACACAAAAAACAGAGAAATCAGATTAGAAACAGAAAATAAAGAATATGAAAAATTAATCCCAGACCTAAAAGCACTAGGAATTAGAACAATCTATGAAAAAGATGACCATCTATATCTATACACACCTTACACAGACAGCTTACTTGAAAATATGATTCAATTAATCAAAAGTAAAAAAGACAAAATAAAAAATATAGAAATTAACAAACCAAAAATTGAAGAAGTGTTCGAAGCACTAACAAGAAAATGAGTTTCATCACAAAAATAAAAGAAAATAGAGCGAAAATAAAAGAAAACTATGATGTTTTCATTGAAAGACCAAGGTTAAACCCTTTAACAAAGCTCCTGTACATTTGTATTAAAAATTTCCAATTAATAATTAGGAACAAAATATCCTCACTCATTTTTATTTTTGGTCCATTACTAATCATTTTTCTAGTTGCTTTATCATTTAACAATTCAACATTATATGATTTAAACATAGCAACATACTCAGAAACATATTCAAGTATTTCAGAAGGGATTGTAACAAACCTTTCAGACTCACAATACAATGTCGTAGAACTAACTTCACAAGAAGAATGTATTGATTCAGTAAAATTTGACGATTTCCAAGTATGTATAATATTTCCATCGAACATGATACTCGATAATAGTGCAAACAACATTATAGATATATATGTAGATAATTCAAGGATTAACATTGCAAACCTGATTGCAGGCCAAATTTCTTCAAAAGTAAGTGTAGAAGCTTCAGAACTTAGCACAGAAATTGTAACACAAATATTAACAGTATTAGACTCAGTAAACACTGAAACAGCACAAGCAGCAGCAGTTGTAGACAACTTACAATCTTATAACACACAATTACAATCAAGTACAAGCTCTGCAACATCAGAAGCTAGTGGATTAGATCTATCATACACAACAGTTGATACGACAACAATTGACACAGAGATCTCATCTATAATTAGTGGAAATAACATCAGTAGTAGTACTTTCACAACACTAAACACTTACATAGATTCATTACAAGATGCATATTCTTCAGCAACAAGCAAACTATCAACAGCTGAAGCATCAACAACCACAGTAAACACATACTTAGGATCTATAAGTACAAACCTAGCAAATGAAGAAGAAAAAATTACTTCAGTTGATACATCATTAACCTTAATTCAATCACAAATTGATACAATCAAAATAACAAATGTTGACAACATTGTAAGCCCAATAAAAACTTCAGTTGAACCTATCAGTTCATCAAGTTCATACTTACTTTACTTATTACCAGCAATCCTAGTATTATTAGTTATGTTTGTAAGCCTTTTAATGAGTTCTAGTTCAATTATATCAGAAAGAGCATCAACATCACACTTCAGGAATTATATCACCCCTACAAGCAGCTTATTACCTCTTATAGGAGAATTCATTAGTAATGGAATAATTATAGGCTTTCAAATAGTAGCAATGCTAACCCTATTATACTTCTTCTTTGATGATTTAAGCTGGAAATTATTTGCATTTTCAGGAATTGTACTTTTCATGATAGCATCAATATTCATATTCATTGGGATGATAATAGGATATCTATTCAACACAAAACAATCAGTAAGTTTAGCATCCATATCACTAGCAATAATCTTATTCTTTTTCTCAAATACTTTGCTACCACTAGAGATTATGTCAAGTGCAACAAGAAAAATACTTCTATACAACCCATTTGTAATAGGTGAAAGTATTATTAAAAAGATGTTATTATTTGGCTCAGGACTTGGAGAAATAGCCTTTTACATGTATGTACTAGGTGGAATCATTTTTGTAACCATGATTGGAGCTATTCTAGCTATGAGATTATCAAGACATAGCCAAATTTAACAACCAACCAGTAACAACAAAACCGAAACTTTTATAAAGGATCTTCTAATTTTCTACACTCATAAAGGAGCAAAAAATGATAGTGAATGAACAATTTTTAAAAAAACTAAGATCAATATTCGATTTAAACATCTATGAGGTGAAAATTTGGACAGCATTACTCTCTAGAGGAGTAGCAAGCGCAGGTGAACTAGCAGACATTTCAAATGTACCTAGGTCAAGAAGTTATGATGTGCTTGAGAGTCTAGAAAAAAAAGGTTTTATTGTAATGAAGTTAGGTAAACCAATCAAATATCTAGCAGTTAAACCAGAAGAAATTCTAAAAAGAGTAAAGAAAAAGATTGAAACAGAAGCAAAAGATCAAATTACAGCTTTGAATGATGTAAAAGAAACTTCAGTTTTCGAAGAAATTGATTTGTTATTCAATCAAGGAATTGACAAATTAGAACCTTCAGATCTTTCTGGTGTATTAAAAGGCAGAAAAAATGTCTATGAACACCTAAAAACAATAATCTCAAATGCAGAAAAAACTGTATTTATTCAAACAACTGAAAAAACATTATTGAGTAAGTTGGATACCCTAAAAAATGTTCTTAAAAAAGCAAAAGCAAGAGGAGTAAAAGTAAAAATTGTTGCTCCTGTTAAAGAATTGTCTTTCTTGTCAAAAGAAATTAGAGAACTTGCAGAGTTTAGATCATGTGATGAAACAAAAGCAAGGTTTATGATTGTTGATGGTCAAGAATTGATGTTTATGCTTGCAGATGATCAAGAAGTTCACGAAGCTTACGACTTAGGTATCTGGGTAAACACACCTTACTTTGCACAATCTTTAACACAGTTATTTGAAATGAACTGGAAAAGTTTGAAAAGGTTATAAATAGGATTCAATACAAAACAATCCAAGCCTTATTCTTTTTTTACATAAACTTTAAAAACACAGAGTTTTCTACAGAATAATATGTCTATTAATACAGCCACAGAACAAAGAGTAAGAAATGCAGTAGAAAGAACAGATAAAGCAACAGAATTATTTAAAAGAAGTTTTCTACACCACGAAAGATCAAAAACATTAAAGTGGCCAAAAGAAATGACAAATAATGGTTTGCTAGATGTTATAGATGAAATGATTGTAGCAATAGCACAAGGTGAAGATATTAAAACAGATGGAACAATACAATTTATGTATCCACAAACAGGAAAATTAAGTAATATTGCTAGTAGACACATTTATAATGATCATGAAGAAAAAATTACAGAATTAAGAGCAGAAGTAGAAAGGAGAGATTCTCAAGCTGAACAACATTGTTCAGTAGGATTTCACACAGACCTTGTAAATGGTAGAATTCAAACAGAATACACAAGACCAGATTATGATAAAGGTGAATTAATTCCAATTGCAGCAAACCTGGGAGGAGGAGTAGTAGAAACTATAACAATGGGTACACCTCTTCTTGCAACAGTAGGATTTTTAGGTACTGTACCATACACTGCATTTAGTGGGTATAGACACTTTAGAAGAGATTCTGTAAAATCAGTAGGTGTATATGTACATTTAGCAAATCAAATGTACAACCCAGAACAATTAGAAACACTACAAAAGATCCATAAAGAGTTAGTAGAAATAGCACCTCAACAAAAGATTTAAAAGTCTCTTAACCCTTTCTAAACTCAATGCAAGACATAATAAAGTCATTACACCCATTAGAGAGAGAGATTATACCTTTACTAAAAGATGGAATCACTTCTATAGAACTTACAATCAAATCAAAAAGAAAAGAAGTTGAAGTAATGCGAGCTCTACAATGGTTAGAAAATAAAAAAGCTCTAAAGATTAAATTAGAATTAAAAGAAATCATTCATTTAGGAGAATTAGGTAAAAAATACAAAACAAAAGGACTTCCAGAGCGAAGACTACTAAAAGAACTACCTAAAGCAATGAAAGATGTTAAACTACCAAAAGCAGAATTAAACATTGCAATTGGTGAACTAAAAAAAAGAGGAATTATTGAACTTGGCAAACAAATAAAAATAAAAAATAAACCTAAAGAAGAATTCCTTGAAGAAAAGTTTCTAAAAACATTACCAAGAGCATTAAAAAATTTACAAGCAGAAGAAAAACATGCTTATGAAAATCTAAAGAAAAGAAAAGATCTAATTGAAACCAAACTAGAAAAGATTAGAACAATTGAATTAACAACCTTAGGAAAGAAACTAACAAAACAAAAGATTAAAACAAACATGATTGAAGCTTTAACACCAAAGATGATCAAAAGTAATGCTTGGAAAGGAAAAGAGTTTAGACATTATGATGTTGAAATTAATGTTCCTAAGATTCAAGGTGGGAAAAGGCATTTCGTAAAAACAGCGTCGGAATATGGAAAAAAAGTATGGCTAGAAATGGGTTTTGAAGAAATGACAGGTCCACACTTAGACTCAAGCTTTTGGGTTTTTGATGCTTTATTCACAGCACAAGATCATCCAGTAAGAGACTTACAAGATACTTTTTACATAAAATCAAATTCAAAACTACCAAAGATTGCAAACAAAGTAAAACAAGCACATGAAGATGGAATCAAAGGAAGTAAAGGTTGGCAATACAAGTGGGATGAAAAAGAAGCAAAGAAAAATGTTTTAAGAACTCACACAACAAACCTTTCAGCACGAACATTAGCAAACTTAGATAAAAAAGACATACCAAAAAAATTCTTTTCACTAGGAAGATGTTATAGAAATGAATCACTTGATTGGTGCCACATATTTGAATTCAACCAAACAGAAGGTATTGTAATCGATCCAAATGCAAACTTCAAACACCTTTTAGGATATTTAACACAATTCGCAAAAAAAATGGGATTTCCCAAAGTAAGGTT
>Ga0233437_1001837_pt1 | contig 35806 bp, 35 predicted proteins | sample SI_122_August201_FD_182714 | JGI IMG/M metagenome (GOLD analysis project Ga0233437, IMG submission 182714) | Seawater microbial communities from Saanich Inlet, British Columbia, Canada - SI_122_August2016_200_MG | ecosystem: Environmental > Aquatic > Marine > Inlet | place: Canada: British... | reverse complement strand
GGGTGCCATGTAGGCCACTTGGCATCCACCATCAATGGCCGCGACAGCTGCTGCCAGAGCCACCAATGTCTTTCCAGACCCTACGTCGCCCTGAAGCAGCCTCATCATGCGAACGGGCCTCGATAGATCTGAGAGGATCTCGTCGACAGCTCCTCGCTGTGCGCGCGTCAAGGTGAAGGGCAACGCTGCGAAGAAGGACTCAAGAAGACCCCCCTGAGCACCGTGCGCTCGCCCGGCTTCTGTTCGAGACGATTGCAGCAATCCGAGTTGCAGCAAGAAGAATTCCTCGAAGGCAAGTGATCGACGCGCCCGCTCGAAGGCAGGAGGATCATCAGGTCGATGGATCGTCTCTACAGCCGTGCGCCTTGGCATCAAACCGAATTTCCTACGCATATTGTCTGACAACGACTCCCGCACACCTGGCAAGCAATTGTCCAGATTCTTGTGAATGAGAGATCGAATGTAACGAACCGTGATTCCTTCAGTTGCCGGGTAGACGGGAACCCAGCGTCCCACCTCGATGCCTGTCCCCTCAGGTTCCCAAACCGGGGACTTCATTTGCAGCTCGCCGTAGCTACGCTCGACACGTCCGAATACATCAATGGACATGCCTCGCTTGATTTGATCTGCCACCCATGGTTGATTGAACCACACCGCAGACAGGAAGCCTGTTCCGTCTCCAATCGAAGCCTTGACGAGAGTCATGCCTCGATTCATCCGCACCTTCGAAATGGCGTGCACAGTCCCTTGAACAGCGACTTCCATTCCTTCCTTTAGCAATCCAATGTTCGTGGCCTGTGTCCGATCCTCCAGCCGATGAGGGAAGAACATCAACAAATCCTCAATCGTCCTCAGCCCGAGTTTGGCTAGCAACGCAGCGCGCTTGGCTCCAATGCCGTGAGCCTTGGTGATCGGTGCAGATAGATCAGGACCATGAAGTGGGGATACAGAAGCGGAAGGCGACTCCAAAGTGGGAGCAGCCGCAAGGTTTAGGGCTTGGTGAAGATCAGCCACCATGGACTGACGATTGGCAGAGGTAGCCGCTGCATACCCCTCAACCCGTTTCGCCAATGGCGACTGTTGGAGTTGAACAAATGCTTCGAGACCGCACGTTACCGCACGGTCTTCATATCCAGTCGCACGCTCAAGTTCAAGAACTTTCCCGATGCGAATCTTCCAATCCCTAGTCTCTTGTGGCATCCCGAAGCCTACTTTATAATGCCGCCATCCTGCACGCAAGAGGAACCCATGGACATTCGCACGTATGGAGATTCTGCGCTTCGGCGCAAAGCCGAACCCATTGATGTCATTGACGATGATGTCCGCAATCTTTGCCAGCTCATGATCGAGGTGATGATTCGGGCAAACGGCGTTGGATTGGCTGCTCCCCAAATTGGTGTATCCAAACGCATTTTCGTCATGGATGCAGATGACGAATTGTACGTCTTCATCAATCCGGAACTCGTCGAGCTATCTGAGGAAACTGAGGAAACAACCGAAGGCTGCCTGAGCGTACCCGGAGTTGACGCCGCTGTTACGCGATTCAGCAGAGTTGTCGTTGAAGGCCTCAACCTAGATGGTGAGCGCGTTCAGCTTGAAGGAAGAGGCATTACAGCCCGGGCTATCCAGCACGAGATGGACCACCTCAACGGCAACCTCTACATCGATCATGTTTCTCCTGCACGGAGACAGAGCTTGATCAAGGAATTTCTGCGAAAACAGCGAGAGGAGGACAAATGAATCTCGCGTTCTTCGGCACTTCGGAATTCGCTTGTCCTGCACTGCGTGCTGTCGATGATGCCTATGGAGTTAAGCTCGTTGTTACGCAGCCTGATCGTCCTGCAGGTCGGCACGCAAAGCTTCACCCGTCAGCAGTGAAACTGGTCTCTCTTGAACGCAGGCTCCCATTGATCCAGCCCAAGAGCATCAACGATCCCGAGGCGCTCCAGGTCCTCAGTGGTCTGTCTCTCGACGCCATTGTGGTGGCGTCCTATGGGCAACTGTTGAAGCCAGCTGTATTTGATTTGCCAAGATTGGGCACCATCAATATTCATGCCTCGCTATTGCCTGCCTACAGGGGAGCTGCGCCCGTGAACTGGGCCATTATGCGCGGAGAAATCCGCACGGGAGTCGCCACTTTCTTCATCGAGAAAGGACTCGACACAGGAGATATGTTGATGATGGACGACCTTGAAATCGGCCCTGATGAAACATCCATTGAATTGGAAGATCGTTTGGCCAAACTGGGCGCCGAGGTCATCGTCAAAACGTTGAATGGCCTGGCAGCAGGATCGCTGCACGCCACCCCACAACCTACAAATGGCGTTTCTCTTGCCCCTAGCCTGACACGTGAGAATGGACGTATTGAGTGGAATCAATCGGCGACGCAGATCCACAATCTTGTACGCGGCACGCTCCCGTGGCCGGGTGCTTGGACAACTCTTGGGAATCATCGCGTCAAGATCCACAGCACTCAATTGACAGGCATGGCTTCTGGCATTCTCCAGCCAGGGGCTATCGGTCCTTCCGAATCGAATCGACTACTAGTCGGTACAGCAGATCGATTGTTGGAGATCATGCAGGTGCAACGCGAGGGCAAATCCAGTGTTCACGGCTGCGACTTCCTCCACGGCATGCATCTGCCAGAATCCTTCATCTAGTCACTCCTCTTAACAACGCGTGAACGTCTAGAGCTCTCTGGGAAACAGCCCAACGAGCCCATTGGATTCAGGCCTGCGATGCATGGCAATCCCAATGAGGGGCTGCAACCCCATTTCCAGGGTGTTGTGAACGGTAGCAGCCACCAGGTGCCCTCCACGCATAGATCCATCCTGTCTGGATAGGGAGATGTGGACATGAGCAATCCGCTCGCCCGCATCATCGACTGCAAGGTTCCCTTGAAGAGAGAGAAGCTCAGCTGGCTTCGGGTAGGCGTGAACCTCGTACTCGCTTCCATTCCAGAAGCCCAATTTGACGTCTCTCACCATACCGATCCCTGTCAGGATCAACGCCGAGTCACTTTCCAATCCTCGTAACACGTCGGTAACATTCTCTCCATCCTGGAGCCTGACAACCCATTCTCCTGCATTCCTCGCTTCGATCATAGTGATTGATCATAGCGATCGGTTTGCCGACGCACCAGTTGTTCTGGAGGCTTTTGCCCTCTATCCTCGCATCGTTATGGATGAAGCCACGAAAATCGTCTGGATCGCCCACCAATTGGCCAAGCAGTTCGGAACACCGGAAATCGAGATTATAGATCCCATTGAGAATCTCGTACTCACCATCCTCTCTCAGAATACCAATGACAACAATCGTGATCGCGCGTTTGCGTCCTTAATGTCAACATTCGAGTCATTTGATCAAATACGATTGGCACCCATAGACGAGGTTGCGAAAGCCATCCAAGTAGGCGGTCTACAGCAGCAGAAATCGCGATCCATTCAGAAGGCGTTGGAACAGATTCACGTCGAGCAAGGGAGTCTTGAGCTGGCGTTTCTTAATGAACTCTCACTTTTTGATGCATTGAAATGGCTAACAAGTCTTCCAGGGGTAGGCCCCAAGACAGCAGGCATTGTACTTCTGTTCTCGTTTCAGCGACCTTACTTCCCTGCTGATACACACATTCGCCGAATCATGAGCCGCATAGGTCTCGTCCCTGAACGCGGCGACCCGCATTCTCGATTAAATGAGCTCTTGCCCGCAGATCCCGTTCTTATGCAGCGGCTACACCTACTAACCATTCAGCTTGGTCGGGAGCTGTGTCATCCCAGGAATCCCAACTGCGAGCAGTGTTCGCTTCGACCTGAGTGTCTGTGGACCCAGATGCATGGCTCAACGAGCGCAGATGGGGTAACGTCTCCGATCGATAGGGGAGGCAGCCGCTGATGAGTCAAGCAATTCGCCTTGCTGAAACCCTCGTGGAGAAGGGATTGTCGCTAGCTACAGCAGAATCTTGTACAGGCGGGGGACTTTCACGTCTTCTTACGTCGATACCTGGTTCATCAGCCTTCTTCATTGGCGGCATCATCGCCTATCAGAACCGTGTCAAGACGGCGTTTCTAGGCGTCCCTTTGAGCACCTTGGCAAAACACGGTGCAGTCAGTTCGGCCACTGCTTCTGCCATGGCCGAAGGATGCCGCGACAGATTCGGCACGGATATCGCTGTAAGCATTACTGGCATTGCTGGCCCTGGCGGAGGATCACTAGAAAAACCGGTAGGACTCGTTTATCTTGCCGTCGCAGTTGAACAGCGCACACGTGTTATCGAGCACACCTTTCCTGGAAATCGTGAGCAGGTGCGTGAAGCAGCCATTGCCACTGCCCTCGACCTCATTCTTGAAGCCATCGATGAATAGACGTAGGCCCTGTTGATACCCGACAGATTCCTTACGCGAAACCCTATGACTGTGGTAGCATGACTTCCATGAACGTCTTACGAAACGGGTGGAAGATTCTTCTCTCGATCGCCGTTGGATTAGCAGTCCTCGTAACGGTGATGTATTTCGTCGGATGGCAAAACATGTTTGCTGAGGTGGTCGCCCTAGGAACCTTGGGTATGCTAAGCGTCCTGGGAAACGTGCTGATCTCGATGACGTTTTGGATTCTCTGTTGGTGGGTCATCCTACGTTCCTATGGCATCGATCTCCCCCTGCGAAGCATCATTGGCGCCCGCCTAGCGGGCTACGCAGTAAGCTATCTCACACCAACCCTGTATTTTGGCGGTGAACCCGTCCGAGCGATGCTCGTTGCGGGCAAGTCTGACGCCCCAACCACGCGCATCTTCGCGACGATCGTTGTCGAACGATTCCTTGGCGGACTCAGCATGATCGTGTTCATTCTGATGGGCAGCTTCTATGCGCTTTCGTCCTCTCAAATCCCTTGGGAACAGCGAAGACTCCTCGCGCTTGTCATTGGCTTTGTTACATTCTGGATCCTTGTGGGATTCATCGACTTTGCGGGGAATTTGAAGTGGATCAGCCGCATCATCAGACTATTGGGCAAGCCATTCTCACGATGGAAGGACGCGCTAGAACGCGCTGCAAATAAGGTTTCGGAAACAGAAGATGAAATCCATTGCGCCTTCACAAAACACTGGAAAGGGACGCTCGCCGCATTCCTGCTCCAATCCGTGGCCACTTTCTTCGTCTATACGCGACCGCAATTCTTCTTTCTCTTCTCAACTGGCTTGCAGTTTACGTTCCCGCAGTTGTCGCTCATCTTCTCCTTCACCATCATGCTATCGTTCTTCTTGTGGATCACGCCAGGAGGACTGGGAACTGCGGAAGCCGCCTTGGTCGCAGTCTTTGCCCTGATTGTTCCTGCGGCCACAAGCGCAGGCGTCGTCGCCTATTCGCTGACCTTCAAGCTCGCAGAGTCGATCTTTGTTGTCATCGGCATGATCTATGCGACCAAACGAGGCATTCAGTACATGAGAAGTCGCGCGGAAACCAGTCAAGAGGTTTCAGAGGAATAGACTCATCGTCCCTGCCCATGCATGCTTGAGGTGTCTACTTTCACGCCCTTGATAAAGGAGGAGCAAAGAGTGGGCGCTCATGCTTGAGACGCTCTTGGCTTTCTGGGCAGCTCACTATCATGAACAATCCGAAGGAGTCTCTGAACAGTCTAGGGTTGGCATTTCATTCGACCCTTCTTTATGTCTTCGCGGCCAATTCGCTTTGTTTGCGGGTCGCCTCTGGTTCACCTCTGGACAGGGGTAATCTCATCCATCTGTTGGCGAAAGATTCGAAGCATCAACCAGTTCCAGTGCTGGTCAACCTATGGCAGTGCATCGAATTCATGGCCATGCAACAGGCTCGCGCCTAGAAGTCCAGCCAGGCCACCAAGAACTGTCCCCAGAGCCATTACCGTCAATCCCACGCTAAGGATTCGCAACCCGTTGACCAGTCCTCCAAATAGAGAGAACGCCTCGGCATTGGACAAGGCAATCTGGTGGAATAGGTAGAGCACGGCGAGAAGGAAGACGCCGCTTAGCAGCCCCATGAGCACTCCGAGAGCGACGACTAGCACAAATACAGTGCGTTCGGCTATCCCCGATAGCCTCAGCATTCGGATTTCACCCGAGAACGCAGTCAGCAGCTCGTGGAATCCTCTTCGGAAACAGAAGAGACTTGCCGCAATCGTAGCTACGAGGATCACCAGCAAAGAAACTCGAATCAGCAGGGAAACCGAGGGCGTTTCGATGGCCAGCTCGCGTGGCACCTCAACAACCTCTGTCACGCCTTCAATCTCTCGAAACTCGCTGGCAAGCGCTGCAGCCATGGCAGGATCGACTGGCGTCAGAATGAACAGGCCGCCGGATGCCGTCTCATCGAATTCCTGAGCAAACTGAAACCGCAACGCTGCAATGTCATTACGCTCTCGCCATTCTAGGAACCACTGATCGATGGTCGCAGATGAAAGCCGAGGAGAGAGGAACACACGGATCTCCTCAGTAGGTTGTCCTTCAGTACTTCGGGCAACACTCCCTGGGGTGATCATGAAGAAACAAGCAACTGAGGCCAAGAACAGAAACAGCAGAACGCCAGCAAACGCAAACAAGGTGGCGCTCTTCGCACGGATTGCGCCCAGCAATTCACGGAAAAGGAACATCTGCATCGTCATGCCCCTTTCACCATCCCGTCCATCAGGCGGATGCGTCTAAACACCGCTAATCCAGGAGGCACAGTACCTCGCGTTGCCACGAGAATTGTAAGATGGCCTGTATTCATTCTGCACAACAAACGAGCAATCTCCGCCTTCTCTTCTTCAGCCAACCCCTCAAAAGGCTCGTCAATCAACAACAAGAGCGGATCATGGCAGATGGCCAACGATATGCCTAGTCGGATTCGATCAATGGATGATAGCTCTAGAGCATCGCTGCCCTGCTGACGAATGAGCCCCGTCGTCTCCAGTGCATACAACACTTTTTCCTCAGCTTGCTCGCGATAATTTCCCAAGGCTCGCAACTTGAACGCCACATTCTCATGAACGGTTCGAGGAAGAGGAACAAATCCTTGAGGGTAAATCCCGATTCGCTGTCGCAAAGAGAGCATCTTGGTGGGCCCAAGTCGAGCCACATTGCGTCCGTGAACGAGAATCTGTCCGCGTTGCGGGGGGATTTGTGCTCCCAGTAATCCCAACAGCAACGACTTTCCTGATGCGGCTGGCCCCAAGATCACCATCAACTCGCCTTGATCGACGCGAAGATGAATGTCTTCTAGCACCTTAACGCCGTCTTCTGTAGAGAAATGCAGCTCGGATACTTGGATCATGATGGACATCGCCCCACAACAAATCGATCCTTGTCTGCCATGTCACGCTCGACGCTGACGTCAACCAGCTCGATGCTTTCGAACAGCTGTTTCACACTGTCGCCTTGCCCATGTCCAATTTCCATCAGCACGACGCCGTCTGGCCTCAAGTGAGCCCGAAGGCCCTCAATGATTTCTCGTATCTTGTCGAGCCCGTCTTCTCCGCCGTCCAAAGCCACAGAGGGCTCATGGACCCTGACTTCGACAGGGAGATCCGCCAATTCATCACTACGGATATAGGGAGGATTGGAGGCAATGAAGTCGAATTCCCCTTCGACATGAGCGAACCAGCTGGATTCGACAAACTCGATGCGCTCCGTGACCTCATTCAAGGCTGCATTCTCGCGTGCCATTTGAAGCGCTGCAGGCGAAATGTCAACTGCGGTTACCTGCGCTTTGGGAAGGTATCGAGCCATACAAACGGCAATCACGCCAGTGCCTGTGCCCAAGTCGAGGCAACGAATGTCTCGATCTCGAGGCGCTCGCTTGATGACCTGATCAAGCAACTCTTCAGTCTCATTTCGTGGAATGAGTGCCTCGCGATCTACGCGAAATCGCAAGCCATAGAAATTGACTTCGCCGATAACGTGTTGCAGAGGTGTTCCCGAATGACGTTCTTTGACCACACTTCGATATCGTGACCGCTCGTCCGTAGTGAGAGGTTTGTCGGGAGCCATATAGAGATGAAGGCGATCAACGTCCAGAGCGTGTGCAAGCAGGATCTCAGCTTCCAAACGCGGCTGCACAATTCCAGCGTCCTCGAAGTATCCACGAGTCCAATTCAATACCTCGCGGATGGTCCACTCAGTAGTCAGTGTAGTCCCCCCCACCCACGAAGGCTAGGAGCCCTCATTTGCTGATTACAATAGCGAAATCTTGTAGTGAAAACAAGTGCTAAGTATAATAGGATATCTGAGGAAAACGAACAGAAATACCCAACTAGTTTCCTGTTCGGAACCAAAGGACGGTGGCGGGCGTGTTTCATTTTTTGTTGTTCTTATCTTCTTTATTCATCACCGGAGCTGCCATCTCAGTTGCCTACCAACTGTTACCATCGCTTGGACCGCTGACAATGCTTTGGTCCAATCTTCTGTTTGGTGGAGTATCTGGTTCATTGTTGGCAGTGGTGATTTTTCTCGTCTGGAGGCGGCTTTCCCCCTCACTTGAAGAAGAGGGCGTTGAGCAACGGCTGCTCAATAGTCTATGGGTTGGTTTGGGAGGCACAGCCGTTGGCATTGTAATCGCCTACAGTCTCTCACTGGCGTTTCCACTGTCAGATGGCTTGCATGTTGCACAAGGCTCATTCTTGGTGGGCTGTAGCCTCGCAGGCATTCGCATCGGATTCCTTCTCCATAGCCCTATCTCTCGACCTCGACAAGAGGCCGGTCACACACGCGCACGCCGAGCGTCGAATGCACCTAAGAAGATCCTTGACACAAGCATCATTATCGACGGCCGCATCGGTAGCCTGCTGGCGACTGGCTTTGTCGAAGGCGAGATTCTCGTACCTGAGTTTGTTCTAAGTGAACTGCAGAATATCGCTGATTCCTCCAACAGCCTGCGCAGACGCAAAGGGCGACGAGGACTCGATGCACTGAATCAACTTATGCAAGACGAAAACGTTTTCATTCGCGTGACCACACGCGACTATCCTTCGATTCGAGAAGTCGATCGCAAGCTGATTCATCTCGCCAAGGACGAGTCAGCCGTACTCATTACAACAGACTACAACCTCAATCGCGTTGCTCAGGTGGAAGGCGTCGCTATTCTCAATGTCAATGAGCTCTCCAATGCTGTGAAACCCCGTTTTATACCTGGGGAAGACATCTCCGTTGAGATCCTCGATCGCGGCGAAGAAATCAACCAAGGCGTTGGGTATCTGGATGACGGAACGATGGTGGTCGTTGAGAACGGACGCCGCCACATCGGACGAACGATCAAGGCCATTGTCAAAAGCACGCTGCAAACGGATGCTGGACGCATGTTGTTCGTGGAACCAGCCAGTGAGAATTCACGAAGCGATCACTAACGAAGGACGGAGCTATGGACAAGAAGAAATGGATCATTGTCGGTGTGTTCGTAGTTGCATTACTGCTGGTCGCGGTCGTCCGCGGCGGCTTCTTCAGCAGTAGTGAACCAGAATATACCTATTGGGAACCTGCACTCAGCCCGGATGGCAGCATGCTCGTTTATGAGTCATCGGCTGAAGCAAGCCTTGAGCTGTTCACACTAGATCTCAGCTCCCAAATAGAGACGCAATTGACAGACAACGGCGACGCAGACTGGTCCCCAGTCTGGTCCCCAGATGGCAACCAAGTCGCGTTCTCATCAAGCCGCGACGGCAATGTGGATATCTACATGCTGGAACTCGGCAGCCTGGAGACAGTACGTCTGACCTCAGATTTGGGCGATGACATCAATCCCAGTTGGGGCGGAGATGGACTCATCTACTTCAATTCCAACCGCTCCGATACCTGGGAGGCTTATTCGATTGACCCCGCGAGTCTCGTACTACGCAAGCTGACGTCGCTCGACGCATCGACCCCATGAGCACCAGCGCCGTGATCCTCGCAGCAGGACGCGGAGACCGAATGCGGGCAGAGATCAACAAGATCCTCATCCCCATTGGTGGGCGAGCCCTCATTTGCTGGACTGTAGAAGCCTTCACTCAAGTTGACGAGATCGATGATCTTGTCGTCGTCGTACAGGCGAGCGAAATGGCAGCAATCAAACGGATCATCCAGCCAGTTGCTCCTCACGCACGTCTCGTTGAGGGGGGACTGACACGCCGTGATTCAGCCCTTGCCGGCGTTCGTGCAGCGACCGGAAATGTTGTGCTGATCCATGATGGAGCCCGGCCATTCCCAATGAAGACGCTCATCCTCAGGGTGATCGCAAAAGCCAGGAAAGAGAGGGCAGCCATTCCCATCCTCCCTGTCACGGATCTACTCCATCACCTCACCCCAGCGGGAGATGCCGTCTTGACACCGCCGCACCTGGATGGTTCATGGGTGCGAGCCCAGACACCCCAGGGGTTCCATCGCGCCCTCATCCTCCGATGTCTTGAGGACGCACCGCCAGAGATCCGCGACGATGCATCTGCCCTCCTTTTGGCAGGTCAGTCCGTTGCTACAGTCGCCGGCGAACACTCAAACATGAAGATTACAGATCCAGAAGATCTCCCTATGGGCGAAGCCATCGCTGCAATGCGTGAACCCTAGGCAAGGAAGCTCCAGCGTTGTCAGATCTAGTACATCCGGCTAGAATGCTTTATTCACTGCGCCAAGGAGGCTGGTATGATTCGAACCAAAAATCTATGGTTGGTGTTGGGCCTGGTTGTGAGCCTGTCGCTCACCGCCTTTGCATCTACCCCGTTCACGGAAACGTATGTTGTAGGTGGCACGGCAGTATGGCTCTTCAACAACACCGCCGGCGAAACAGCAAACATCTTGCATCTGGAGTTTGAAGAAGAAGTCACGCTAAGCGCCACGCTGGCAATCGGTGGACAACTTGTCCCCATGGGACCGCTTACAGGAACCGTTTTCGACTTTGCTGGATCGCTCGTGAAGGGCGGAACACTCCAGGTTTATGTTGAACCCGTCACTGCAGTTCCCGCACTTGCCCAATGGCTGAAGATGGATGCAGCTGGCAACACCATTCCGATCGGTTCGCCTTTCTTCACATCCCTTACCGTTTTGGGGCGTTTGTTTGGCATCGGAATCGTCGCTCTACGTGAAGCCAATCCAGCAGCCCTAGCCGGCGCATTTGAACAATTCTTCACTGACAACGCCGCTTATCTGGCCGGCCTCTCTGAATCGCTTGGTATGTCACTGGCAGACTCACTGATGCCCATCATCATGGCTTCCCCAGCTGAAGGTATCGAGAACTTCTTCAACACCATCATGGGAATGCTAGGTGTAACCAGTCTTGCAGATGCCGTCACCGGCAGCGTAGACTGGAGCGCTCTGTTTGCCGCTCTCGGTATGTAGCACACTCGCAAACTGAGAATAAGAAGATGATGAGGGAAGGGCCATTTGGTCCTTCTCTCTTTTTGTTGATGAGTGCCGGCGATCTAGGCTGACTTAAGCAAGCTGGCAACTGTATCTGGATCGAGAGGGTAGCGAGTAGCCTGCTGTCCTGTAGCATGGCTCACTGCACTGGCGACAGCGGCATGGGCGGCCATGAGGGGCACTTCACCAAGGCCCTTGGCTCCGAATGGACCCGCGGCAAACTCAGCTTCCACGAAATCGACGCCCATATTAAGGACAACGTCGCGAATGGTGGGCAACCGATAGGTGGTCAGACCATTAACCTGTAGGAATCCGTCACGCTGAGGGATGTCCTCCATCAACGCAAAGCCAATGCCTTGCGCGACACCACCTTGCACTTGCCCTGTGGCCAATGTGCGGTTGAGAATTCGCCCCGAATCATGCACAGCCACGAAATCAACTACGTCGGTCTCTCCGGTCGCTGTATCGACCTCGACCTCAGCTATGTGACATGCATAGGCATAGACCGGATAGGCGTCGCCTAGGCCCGTCTCAGGGTCCCAGGACACAGGCTCAGTCTTGGCCCACCCTTCGACAGCAGGGTCGAGGTTGTTGAGCCAGAAGAGATTGGCAATCTCATCCCAACGCTGGGCAATGTCAGACAACGGAATCTCGTGTGTATTCGCCACGTCTTCTACACGCTCGCGCAGTCGTTTAGCTGCATTGAGCATGGCCAATCCAGACATCATCGTTCCTCGAGAAGCCACAGTCGGGCCTGAATCAGGAACCCGCGACGTATCCACTGGCGCTAGCTGGATTCGATCCATCGAGATCCCCAGTTCTTCGGCAGCGATCTGCAGAAGTGATGTAGTAAGGCCTTGCCCCATTTCAACAGTTCCCACTGCCGCAGCCACAGAGCCATCGGCTTCCAACTTCATCGTGACCCCTGCCTTGTCAAGGAACGGTGCCTTGCCGCCCAGTCCAACGCCATACAACACGCAGGAGATTCCGAGTCCTCGCTTTGCGCCGAGATGCTCGGCATTGAAGGCCTTCACGGCATCTAGGCATTGGTTCCAGTCAATCATCTCCGTGGCGCGGTTGAGCGAATCACTCATGCCAACACTGGTCTCAAGTAGTTGCTCTGTCGAGGAGCGATCCCCTTCGACGAGAACATTCCGACGTCGAATCTCAGCGCGATCCATGTTCAGCTTGGCAGCCAATCGATCCATCTGGGCTTCGTGAGGGAAGATGACTTGAGGGCTTCCGAATCCACGGAACGCACCATTGGGAACAGTATTTGTGGCCACAGATTTGGCGTTCACTCGTACATTGGGAATGCGATAAGGACCGGCCGCCGTACATAGACTTCGCCACAGCACTGCCGAGCTTAGCGTTTGATAGGCACCAGCATTGAGGATGACATCCACGTCAATGGCCGTAATCGTCCCGTCAGCCTTGGCAGCCGTTCGATAGTGAACAGTCGAAGGATGTCGCTTGCTGGTGGTAAGAATGTCTTCTCCGCGATCAAGAATCAGCTTCACAGGGCGCCGAATCTTCCACGCCATCAGAGCAGCGAGGCTGCAGATCTGTGAAGGAACGTCTTCCTTCCCGCCAAACGCACCGCCAGTTGTTGCTTGAATAACACGGATCTTGGACATTGGCAGTCCCAGAACCTTAGAGACAGCCCTTTGCACATAAAAGGGGCATTGCATCGACGCGTAGATCGCCATGCTGCCGCCCTCTTCAGGAACGGCAATCGCACCTTGGGTCTCAATATAGGCATGTTCTTGATAACCCGTCTTGTAGTCACCCTCGATGACCACTTCGGCTTCTGCAAAGGCGGCGTCAGCATCGCCCTTATGAAGGACCATCTTGTTGAATAAATTGCCGCCACCCTCAGCAGCTTCGTCCAGCGAGACAATCACCGGGGATTCAGCGCGAAGTGCTTCGACCGGGTCACTCACCACTGGATACTCATCATAGACAATCTTCATGCCTTCAGCTGCTGCCTTCGCTGCTTTGCGGCTGGCTGCAGCGACAAGAGCCACGGGCTCACCGACGTAGCGAACGACCTCTTCAGCCAGCGCGGGTTGGTCATCATAGATGACATGCACGACATTGCTGCCTGGCACATCGGCATGAGTCACTAGGCAACTGACATCTGGACTTGAGAATGCAGACGCGGTATCCATATGCAGAATCCTTGCATGTGGAAGCGGACTGCGGACAACCCAGCCATGGAGCATCCCGGGAAACGCGAGATCATCGACGTAGTTCGCCTCGCCGCGAACCTTGTCGATCGCGTCGGGACGTGGTACCCCTTCTCCAATCAGGGTTGTCCGCACGTGCGTCATTCTACAGACGACCTCCCATGGTGAGGGTCATAATCGCCTTCTGAGTGTGCAATCGGTTTTCGGCTTGATCGTAGATCCACGACAACTCGTTGTCGCAGACATCGGGCATGGCTTCGTGCCCTCGATCAACAGGCATGCACTGAAGAAGATGCCCCGGGCTGGTCAACGCTTGCTTCTCAGCAGTGTAGCACCAGTCCTTGTGCTTCAGAGCGAGTTCGTGCTCTTTCTCCTTGCCAATTTCGTATCGATCCTTGGTGAACCAGTTGCGCGGGAATACAACTGTGGCCCCTGCGAGCGCTTTGTCGAGATCGTTCTCAACTGTGAACTGTCCACCTGTCTGATCTGCCAAGTCACGACATTGTTGCATCACATTAGGATCCATCTCGTATCCTGCAGGATGCGCGACAACAACGTCCATTCCGTACATCGACGAAATGAGCGCTGTACCTTGGACGGAGCAAAGTCCGCGTACCCATGGTGTATAGGCCCACATGATGACGATTTTCTTGCCCTTCACGTCTCCACCAAGCTTTTCATGCATGGTGTAGATGTCGGTCAGCGACTGACACGGATGGTTGATGTCTGATGCCATGTTGATGACCGGTACGCCAGCGTGCTCGCCGAATTTCCGCATGACTTCATCACCGAAACCATAGCGGTCAATCGAGTCATCCAGCAATCGGATGCCGATGCCGTCGCAGAATCGAGCCATTGCCTTGGCCGTATCTTTCACGGTTTCGCCGGCACCTGGTTTATCTTCAAGCGACATACGCATGGTGCCCGGACTCAGAAATTGGGCATGTCCACCCAATTGAGTCATCCCTGCTTCAAATGACATGCGCGTACGTGTTGAACCGGCAAAGAACAACATGGCGAACGTCTTGTCTTGAAGGGTGTGGTGCTGCTTTCTGCTGTAATACGCACCCTTCAGCTGATCTGTGACTGTCATCGCGATGTCATATTCCTCGCGCGTCCAGTCAAGTTCGCTAATAAGATTGCGTCCTGCTAGGTCAAACCAACTCATACTTCCTCCTTGAAGGCTGCGTTCATCACGGAGTTCGCAGCCTTGCGGTTGCGAACTCCGTAGGATGATTCGCGGCTCTAGGCCATGATTAGAGCCATCATGCCCTTCTGCGCATGCAGACGGTTGGCCGCTTCTTCGATGATCACCGAGTTGGGACCGTCAATGACTTCGTCAGTGACTTCCATGTCACGGTCTGCTGGCAGACAATGCATGTAGTAGGCGTCATTGGTGATTTCCATCTTGTCTTGGGTACAGATCCAATCCTTGTTGGCTTCAAAGATCGCCTTGGCAGCGGCTTCGTCCCAAGCGCCACCATCTGTCGGCTGGGCAGTCCATGCCTTAGGATAGACAACATGTGCTCCCTCGAAGGACTTGTCCATATTGTCGTGCGAGATCTTGAATGCCCCGCCGTTTTTCTTGGCCAGGTCTTTGGTCGCTTGGAGAATTTTGGGATCAAGATCGAGGCCTTCAGGATGGGCCAGCGTAACATCCATGCCCATCATGGCTGCGGACAGGATGGCCGACTGAGGAACAGCCAAGGGTTTGGCGACTGAACCGGAGTAGGCCCAAGACATCACGAATTTCTTGCCCTGTAGGTTGTTGCTCAGCTTCTCCTGCATGGTCATTACATCTGCAAGCGCCTGGCACGGATGATAGATATCGTCTTCCATGTTAATGACGGGAACCTTCGACCACTTGGCGAATTCGCGAATGATTCGATCACCCTTGCCATATTCCCAGCCCGTGGGCTTTCCGTAGATACGGATGGCAATGGCATCACCCATTTCAGCAAGCACGCGAGCCACATCAGAAATACGCTCCGTTGAATAGGCGACTTCATCGCCCTTCAGGGCAGGCGTATAAACGGCACCCGGCTGTAGGAAGTGGGCATGGCCGCCCAGCTGTGTCATGCCGGCCTCGAACGAGTTTCGCGTTCGCAGCGAGGAGTTGTAGAACATCATGTGCAGGGTTTGACCATCGAGAACTTTGTGCGGTTCTCGGCGAATGAACTTCTTTTTCAGATCGTGAGCGGTGTCGAGCATTGCCTCGATTTCGTCGCGGGAGAAGTCAAGCCACGTAATGAAATCGCGGCCACGAAGGGTTGTATTGGACATAGAAATGCCTCCTAGCTAATTCTTTGTAATCGTTGTACCGGCTTTGCCTTCCAGGGCTGCAACTGCCTGATCGAGAGAGGTAATGATTGCCTTCTCGCCACCGGCTTCGACAAAACGAACGGCCGCTCGCACCTTGGGCTCCATCGAACCCTTGGCGAAATGACCTTCTTCTGCATATTTCTTGGCTTCGTCAATAGTGATCTTTGAAAGGGCTTTTTCATCCGGCGTGTTGTAGTTCAATCGGACACTATCCACATCCGTAAGCACCATGAAGATCGACGCGCCGACATCGACGGCCAACCGCTCGCCAGCCAGGTCTTTGTCGATGACTGCGTCAACGCCGACCAGTTTTCCGTTTTCACGCATGACGGGAATGCCTCCACCGCCGGAAGCGATGACGAGGCTCTTGGCTTCCACCAACAGCCGAATAGCTGCCTTCTCGTTGATCTCAATCGGATCTGGAGAAGGCACGACGCGGCGCCAGCCACGGCCAGCGTCCTCGCGAATGTTGTAGCCCTTATCCGCTTCCAGCGCCTTGGCTTCTTCTTCTGAGTAGAAGGGACCTACGGGTTTGGTAGGATTAGCGAAGGCTGGGTCATCCTTGTCCACGACGACCTGAGTTACGATCGTGGCGACTGGAATGTCGCCATTGCCCTGCTCAGCAAGCAGGTTGCCCAGGTTCTGCTGGATCATGAGTCCGATGAACCCTTGAGATTCAGCACCCAACGCAAACAGAGGCATTGGCGCTGCGACCTCTTTGCCCGCTTCGTTTTGAAGCAGCAGATTTCCAACTTGCGGTCCGTTCCCGTGAGTAACGACAACACGGTACTCGCCTGATTTCACCATTTGTGCCAACTGCTCGCACGTGACATGCACATTGACCATCTGCTCTTCAAACGTGCCCTTCTGCCCCGGTTGGATAATTGCATTCCCACCAAGAGCGACTACGACTGTCTTCTTTCCACCATCCATTGGATCACCTTTCCGTACTGCAGTTTTTCTGTCTATTCGTTCAGATCGTTCACACGGATCTGTTTACGTGTACCTTCACAACCAACATCTCACAGCAGAGAACGCCTCCTCTGCTTGGTCGATCACCTGGTTCTCATCGCTGAGAACGCAGGAAGAACCGACAATTTATCACTATCCACGTAGAAGAATTCGTTCACGAATTCTCCAAGCAACTCAACGCCGTTACTTCATGTTGAGCTACACATCTCTACCCAGAGAATTCGTTCACGAATTCTCCAAGCAACTCAACGCCTCTGCTTCATGTTGAGCTACACGTCTCTACCCAGAGAATTCGTTCACGAATTCTCCAAGCAACTCAACGCCGTTGCTTCATGTTGAGTTGCACGTCTCTACCCAGAGAATTCGTTCACGAATTCTCCAAGCAACTCAACGCCGTTGCTTCATGTTGAGTTGCCTGACTCCTAGAAGCGTGAAACAGAACGTTTCACGCTTCCCATATCTCTCGCATTCGATCCCAATGCTCCACTGTCTTGGCAAATGCCGTTTCCCCATCGCGCACCACGATGGCTTCAAGGATCTCCTGATGAAGATCAACAACATGCTGAATGTCATCAACATTCTTCAAGTAGTAGTGCCTTGTAAACTCTCGATATACACGCTGATCCATCGTGTCGTGAAGCGGCGACAGTGCCGCTGTAATCAAAGCATTGCCCACAGCATCGGCCAGTGCAATGTGAAATTGCTTATCCGCATCGAAATAGGCATCGAAGTCATCTTTAGCTGCGTTTTCTCGCATATCTTTAATAGACGCTCTTAGCAGAGCCACAACTTCGCCTGATGCCTTGGTTGCAACCAGCGAAGCAATTGGGGGTTCAAGAACACGGCGTGCTTCCATCACTTCAAGGCATCCTGTCTCGGATTCAATGAGATGAACGGTGGCTGTTTCATCAGAGGAACTGGGCTTTCTCAGAATGTAGTTGCCGCTTCCTGGCCGAGATTCAATGATCGACATCGCCTGCAATGCCGACAATGCTTCTCTAATAGACGGCCGACTCACGCCCATCAATTCAGCTAACTCAAACTCGGAAGGCAACTTGCTACTCACCGGATAATCGCCGCGTTGGATCGCATCGACAATCTGCTCTGCAGCAATGGCGCTTACCTTGCGCGGTCGAACTTTTTTGAAAGACATCCAGCCTCCTGATTACAGTTCCTTCCAGTCGTGTCAACCTGTATGATAGCCTGACGGATTTACAACCGCAAAAAACGCTTAGGGAAGAGCACGGAACAAAAATTTACCTCGACCCTCTTGAGCGAGCAATTCTCCATCCTGAACGATGATTTCGCCGCGCGATATTGTTGATATAGACTTGCCCGTTATCGCCCACCCTTCATAAGGAGAGAAATCGGTGCGCATGTGCAAGAACGTCGCCTGCATCTCCCACTCGAGTGTTGGATCGAAAATTACCAAGTCTGCATCCATACCAATTTCTATCGCTCCCTTATGTCCATCGAGGCCGTACGTTCGCGCAGGGCCTTCGCTTAACAGCCTCGGAATATCTGTCACTGCCAGCAATCCCTTTCCTACGCCCTCGGAATAGAGAATGGGAAGCAATGTCTCCACACCAGGAAGGCCATAGGGTAGGTCGACAAACGATCCTTGCCACGACTTTTGCTCGCGGGTGAACGGGCAATGGTCAGTGGCCACGAAATCTATAGTTCGCTCTTTCAATGCTTTCCATAAAGCCAGTTGATCTGCCAGAGCACGCAATGCCGGGCTTGCCGCGAACATATGCCCATCCATTCGATCGTACGAGTCAGCCCCCAGCACAAGATATTGTGGACACGTCTCAGCCGTCATGGCAGCTCCTGCCTTGCGCGCGTCCTGAACAGCCGCCAATCCCTTGGCCGATGAAACATGAACGATATGAACACGACAGCCCGTTTCGAGAGATACGCGCCCCACTTGTGAAATCGCAGTTGCCTCACATAGATCAGGGCGTGCTCGAGCCAGGATGGACATGTCAGTTAGCTGCTGAGGAGATAGAGACTCCATAATCGAGCGAATCAAGTCCTCATCCTCACAATGAACAAGGGCCACGCAGTCCAGATCAGCCAGATGTTCAAAGGCCCGACGCATAGTTGCTGGCGCAGTTCTCCGCCCAGACGCTTCATAGGCCGTAAAGAACTTGAAGCTCGTGACCCCTCGACGGCGAGCATCAGCAAACTGGCCTGACTCCTCGGGCGTCCAACCAATGACTTCCGCATGGAGTCCAACATCGATCACAGCAGGCTGGATATCGTCCAACCGCCGGTCGATATCTAGGGGAATGGAAGAAGCAGGCGACCCAACAGTGAAATCCATGATGCTAGTCACGCCACCGAAGGCAGCAGCAACAGTTCCCGTATAGAAATCGTCCGATGATCGTGTTCCGGCAACAGGAAGGTCCATATGCGTGTGCGCATCGATGATGCCCGGAAAAACAAGCATGCCCTCTGCGTCAAGAACGCGCCGACCGGGCAAGGCAGTTCCGAGGGCGGAGATGATCTCTCCGTCGATTCCGATATCAAGTTTCTGCGCGGACAGAGGTGTAACCACTGTGCCGTTGCGAATGACAAGATCGTGCATATGCCGTCTTGATGCTCCTTTGCAGTGCAACTTGGAAAGTTGCCAAGCTGCATGATAGCATTACAGGTACAACTCCACAATCAGACGAGGTACAAAGCTATGATTGACCTGACAAAGCACGAAGACAAGCTTCAGAATACCGTAAAACGAGCACGTGAGCGCGGCATCGTCATCCCGACATTCGAGCAAATGAAAGATCCAGCCCTCATTCCAGCCTCAGTTAAGGAAGGCCTGAAGGAACACGGATTGTGGGATCTGCACCCCCTCAATCTATTCCGCATTAGTTGGAAGAACGAACCCGTTCTCCAAGGCGGAGGTTTTGGTAACGTCAATTATATCGAGTTCCCATCTGAACTCACGGGTGTCAACGCACGGATCATTGCCCTCGTTGGCAAGTGGTTCCCAACTGGGGCACACAAGGTAGGCGCAACGTTTGGCTGCCTCGTACCCCGCCTAGTGACCGGGCAATTCGATCCCACCTTCCACAACGCCGTCTGGCCATCGACTGGCAACTTCTGCCGCGGCGGCGCCTACAACTCAGCCCTACTCGGTTGTGACTCCATCGCTATTCTGCCGGAAGGGATGTCCAAAGAGCGGTTTGAATGGCTTGCCGAAGTAGCAGGCGAAGTTATTGCCACACCAGGAAGCGAATCAAACGTCTGGGAGATTTTCCAGAAGTGCAAGGAACTGCAAGCAACACGAGACAACGTCATGATCTTCGATCAATTCGAAGAGTTTGGTAATCACTTGTGGCATTACGATGTCACCGGCCATGCCATGGCTGAAGTACTGGACAAGGAACTCAAGGGTGGTCGCTATGCCGGTGTGGTCCTGACCTCAGGATCTGGCGGAACGATGGGCTGCGGCGACTATCTCAAGGAGCAGTACCCAGGCTCCAAGCTGATCGCTTCAGAAGCACTGCAGTGCCCAACCATGCTAGAAAACGGGTTTGGTAGCCATCGCATTGAAGGAATCGGCGACAAACACATCCCGTGGATTCACAATGCCCGCAACACCGATTTTGTGACTGCCATCGATGATGAAGATCCCATGCATTTGATCCGTCTCTTCAACGACCCTGCAGGCAAGAAGCATCTGCAGTCTCTCGGCATGTCTGCGGACTACATCGACCAGCTGGAATTGCTGGGGATCTCAGGTGTGGCCAACATGCTGTCGGCCATCAAGTTTGCCAAGCACAACGAGCTCACCGGCTCTGACGTCGTGCTCACGGTCCTTACCGATTCCATGGAGATGTATGGCACGCGCCTCGCAGAGCTGAACGACGAGTTCGGACCCTACAACGAGACCCAGGCAGCCGTCGATCACAGTCGCCATCTACTGGGGATTAAGACCGATTCCATGCAGGAGCTTGGCTATCAAGAGCGTAAGCGAATCCACAATCTCAAGTACTTCACGTGGATCGAGCAGATGGGCTTGAGCCCGGACGAGCTGGATCGACAGTGGTACGACTACGACGCGTACTGGGGTAACATCCACAGTATGGTGCCTGAAATCGATAAACTGATCGTCGAATTCAACGAAGCCGTTGGTTTGGAAAACAAGGGCTAGCTTGGAACCCGTCTTTGGATCTCCGCTTGCGCCAGTTGTCGAGCTTATCCGTGCGCAAATGGAGAAACAAAGCAAGAAACAGCCGATCTTGCTCGTCGGCGGAATTGGATCGGGCAAGACGGCGGCCGGCCTCCGGCTTCTATCCCTGCTTCGCAGCTACGGGATACAAGTCGGAGGCATTCTCGCTCCTCGTATCTTGAAGGGCGAAGAGACAATCGGGTACTCACTCATCGACCTTTCCAACAATGCGACCCATCCTTTTGCCGGGCTGGAGCCATCAGATGTGCAAATCGGCAAATTCTACTTGTCGCAAGCAAGCCTGGATCTGGCCGAACGAACCATCCGAAATGCCCTCAACGAACGCCCCGTCGTGTTCCTTGACGAAATCGGTCGACTGGAGCTAAGTGGCGGAGGTCACGCGCACGCCGTCCGACAATTGCTGCAATCGAGCAGCGTGCCCGTGCTGCTTGTCCGTGACACCCTTGTCGAGCAAGCCATTCGGACCTTCGACATTGCCGACCCGTTCATCTTTCACTCGTCGGATATGCGAGACACAGAAGAAATGGTGCCAGGCGGCACACAGACATTCTGGCAGATCGTCGATTCGATTCCCTATCCCTTGTTGGTCACCATCTGCTCGATCGACGGATTCCCCCAATCACGTCCGATGCATCTAGTCGACCATGACAGCAAGACAGCATGGTTTGCCACATCACGAGCCTCGAACAAGATCAAGCAGATCAAGGCCAACTCCCATGTGACAGTACTATTCGTCGACTCTGCTCGCTACAACTACGCCGCTTTTCATGGACATGCCAGCATTGTTGATGATGCAGATCGTGAGAAGACGCTCTGGCGTAACGATTGGGAAGACGATTGGCCAGATGGCCCCTCTGACCCTGACTATGTCCTCATCCGTGTTGACGGCATCCGCGGACACTTTCTACGCGGGCACACAGGCGAGTCAGGCGAGATCAGATTGGCATAGCCAATCGATCTCACCCGACTCTTGCGAATGCCAACTCAGCGTGCCGCTGAGTTGGGTGCAGAAGCTCGAAAACCGAGCTTCTGCTGGCTGGATGCGCTGTGAAACTAGCTGTTTCTCGAACCTTAATAAATACCCTCATCTCAAGCTGCCTCGCTTGATCGAGCACACCTCGTGTATGATTGTTTTGAACCAATACTCGGAGGGATTTCATGGAGTGGTTGTATCTAGGCGCAGGTCTTATCATCGGTTCGCTGGTCAGCTGGCTGATTCTTCGCACGCGTGCTCAAGAAAAGACGGCGACGCTGCGCGTTGCTGCTGCCAAGTTGGAGGAGGAACTGCGAGCCGAGCGTGACAAGGCTGCGTCGCAAGATCTCCTCCAAGAACGCATGAAAGAGACGTTTACGTCTCTGGCTCACCAAGCCCTCACTTCCAACTCCGAGCAGCTCCTAGCACGCTCTCGCGATCAGCTAGCCGCACTCCTACAACAGGTGCGCGGTGATTGGGGCACCCAGAAGGAGCAACTCAAAGGCTTGGTCGATCCGCTCAGCAAAGCGTTGACCACCATGGATCAGCAAGTGCGTGCCATGGAGCAGAAGCGTGAAGGTGCGTATCAAGGCTTGGGCGAACAACTTCGCAATCTGGGCAATGCGCAAACCGAGCTTCGCCAATCAACAGTTCGGCTGGAGGAATCGCTCAAATCATCAACGGCTAGAGGGCGCTGGGGCGAACTGCAATTGCGCCGTGTTGTCGAACTTGCTGGCATGACCAAGCACATCGATTTCTCAGAGCAAGTGTCTGGCGAACAAGGTCGCCCTGACATGATCGTCCGACTGCCCAACGAAGGCATCCTGCCTATTGATGCCAAGGCTCCGGCTGCCGCCTATCTAGACGCGATGAACCTTGAGGGAGAAGCCCGCGCACAGAAGCTGGTCGAACATGCCAAAGCGATGCGCTCGCGCATACAAGAGTTGTCACGCAAGGCCTATATGGATCAATTCGAGAAAACTCCAGAAATCGTCATTATGTTTGTGCCATTCGAATCTGCGTTGTCAGCAGCCTTCGAAATCGACCCCGGCTTGTTGGAGTATGGTATCGAGCAACGAATTCTCGTCGCATCGCCAGTGACCTTGCTGGCCATGTTACGGGCCGCAGCATTCGGCTGGCAGCAGTATCACATTGCTGAGCATGCCCAACTTATCGCTGATCAAGGCCGCGAACTCTATGCGCGATTCCTCAATGTCATCAAACCCATCGGCGATGCCGGTGACAAACTCGGTAAGGCCGTTGACGCCTACAACAAAGCTATCGGCTCAATCGAGACTCGGCTCATACCTTCGTTGAGGAAGCTGAAGGAGTCTGCTGCAGTCACTGAGGAAGTGCCTTCCCTAGAACCTCTTGAGCAGAATCCCAGATTACCGCTGGATGTTGGGGAATAGGCGCCTACGTATCCTTCCACGAGCTGCAAGATGAACGCGGAATCCCAAGAATCGAGGCTCACCATTCGACGATATTTCAAGATCGAATGGCTTGATCACCATATCGCTCAACATCAGAATGGATACGAGTTGAGTCGATTCAGTTCTTCCGTCCGCGAGATCGAGGCAATGCACGTGGAGTGTCGGAAGGCCGATTCCGTCGGAGAGATTTAGCCTCGTCCCACATCGCATAGACAATCCCACCAACGCATCCAAGAATGGCACCGAGAGCCGCGAGCACAACCGTCATCACGAAGAAGCTATTTGCAGCGGTTAGAACGTACGCAGGGAGGATCGCAGTCAATGCCCCGCCGAAGCCCAGCGCTGAAATACTGAGATCGGTGCGACATTTCACTGTGATCCCCACATAGAAGGCTCCGCTTGCAATGCAGAGTGGAAAGTAGATCAGTGTGTGGAGGATCTCGGTTGGACCGATGTCAAAGTAGAGGATTGGGAACGCACCCACGCTCAAGCCAAGCGACACGGCTGTCGCAAGTAGCAAACCTCTCAGATCGATTTTTCGTCTCATCGGACATCACCCTCCTTTGCCATGCGTTTTATTCTAGTTCGTTAGGCTTTCGCATACAAACGACACATCCATCTGGTGAGAGAGAGCAAACCCCGATTCTCCTTGGAGCTTGCCTCATCTGGATCGACTCTCCGGCTTTCGGCAAGACACTTGGTATCTGGGCTCGTTGGTCGCCCAAATAGGCAAGGTTACTGGCTCTATCGCATTCACTTCCGCAAAACGCCCAAACATCATTGTCTGGACAAAATGACACCCCTCTCATTGAGAAGGAAAGCTACTGTTGCGAGTTCGAATCCTCTTGCGTGTACCAGAACGTGTTTCCACTGTTCCCTGGGATGATTGCGGGTTCCAATCCCTTCAGGGTCTGTTTTGACGCCAAAATCGCAACAACCGCCTTCAATTGATGCGTGAATGAGTACGTGCTCTGTGCAGAGTGTGCACTCCCACGACTGACGGGATCAAGCAATTCACTCTGAGCTTGGGGGACTGCATGCAGAACCCAAGTCGTTTCAGCCGGTTGGTAGACCCCGTCAAGCGGTATCCAAAAGCCGGCATGTAAGAACTCTTCTTCGCACAGCCTGGTGGTCCACTCTTGGCTCAAGGGGACTCTGTAAACCGTGAGGTGTTGATCAACGTATCTATGATGGTGCTTGAAATGATGCTGGGCCAAACAAGTAGGTTGGCTGCAGCGATTAGTCCACTACAAGTGCTTACGGAGGATTCGAATCGTACTCCGTTCTCAACGTAATTGACCCTTCTTCCAGAATCTCTACCGTTTGTCGGATTGCGACGACGTCGAATTGGATATTGCATTCTTCGCCTTGTGGGAGGGTGACCGCAACAGTGCCCGCATCGATGCGGTGGAAGCGATCGAGTTGAGTTTCGTCAATCCAGATCCGCCATTCCCCAGGTGGAAGGGCGTCGAAGTGGAACTCCCCCAGGGCGTCAGATCGTTGGGTAAGCGCGCCTCCGGAACCAACAGCTTGTACTGCAATTCCGGAAAGCGGGGTGCCCTCGACTGAGGTGTCCAAGAGAGAGGAACCGCCATTGATTGTGATTGCATCGTTCACGGGCTCTTCGTAGCGAACGATGACGATGCCGGCAATCGAACAAGCGCGAGCGAATGGAATATGGACGATAGTGGTCTGTTTGACCGAAACGTCCACCAAGATGGGAACTGCGATCAATGGGACAAGATCCGCGGGGAAGGAGAGGCCACTGATATCGTAGCTGCCTGGGCGCATCGGAGGCAACCGGAATCGCCCCGTAGCGTCGGAGATCGCCTCTACTCGCGAAGCGGAAAGCCCCACACCCTCAACGCCAGGCTCTCCTTCATCTTGTCGTCCGTTCTCGTTGATGTCGACAAAAGCGATTCCTTCGATTTGTCCAAGAGTAACAAGGAATGGCACAGGAAGCTCAAACCTATATTCGACAGCCGCCTGCCAAACGAATCTTGTTGGCGGTGCTTCGTCTCGGGTCCATTCAAACGACCCTCCAAGATCAAGCCGAAGGGTTTCCGTTAAGGCCGCCTGGAGAGTCACACCTAGATCAAACTCATCTCGTGTGCTGGTTAGATGGAGGTCCGCTGAATATGGTGAGTTCCTCGCTTGTAGCTGGAACCGGACACTAGTTCCACCCGACAGGCGAGTCAAGGAAGCCAGGTCGATGACTCGATCTTGAGTTAGCAGGAGGTAGGCCTCGAATACACCCCTCTCTATTCCAAAACCCTCGCGGAAAGTTAGTGTCCGAATTTCAGATGCCGCAATTCGATCGATCTGGTCTGAAAGCGTGCTTGACAGCTCGTAACGAAATACGCCTCCCGTATCGCGCATCCCGATCGACAGCCGCCGGGCAACCAAATCTTCTGACGTTCGCGTCACATCCCTGAACCAGGAGAGCGAGATCTCTGAATCGAGAGTGGGTCCACTCTTCAGAGGCTGAGAGGAGAGCTTCAAGTCGCCTTGGTCGCGGATTCTCGTCGGCTCTAGCGGATCTCGATAGACGTTGTCACGTACATGATTGAGTGACGCCGAGAATGAGAAGTGGGGTAGGCCGAAGCTGAAGTCCAGGTTCAGTCCCGCCTGGTCGCTGACTGAGCCGGGGAACCACGATCCGATAGAGAACACATCGATCGATGAATGCATGCTATCGAAGTTCATAGTGGAGTTGAGGAAGTACGCCCGACTGATCTTGGAATCGGCAAGTCCCAGTGCTCCTTCAATGCGGAACCGGAGTGGCTCGAACGGCTGCATTCTCCCCAGCACGCTCCAGATGGCATCGCGGGAAGAGTCGCTTCTTCGCTCCACATACCCGGCACCAAGGGTCAGTAACTCTGGCCCAATCAGAGCTCTCGCGCCTACACGTGTTTCGTCTTCTTCTCCGCCAGCGATGAAGACCAGATTGTGCCACTCTCCTGCCACCACGATGCTGCCACCTCGGCAAGAGAGATTGGTTAGGTCGGTGAGAGGGCTGGAGATGTCACCGATCCTGTACGTTGTGCCACGCGTTCGATAGTCGGTGTAGAACGATTCGAGCTGTGCGGGGCCAGGACCGAATAGGGAAGTAGCTCGGAAGACGCTAGCGAAGAACCCGGAACCGACGTTGCCGAGAAGAGAGAAGGAAAAATCTCCAGCGAATGCTGCATCGGCCACATTGTGGAGCACTCCAAAGCGGACACGTGCTGGGAGTGATTGGAAGAGTGAGGTACGGACAGCCTCGGGCGTAGGCGGAAGTGCCTTGGTGACGACGCTCACCCGCCCTGTATCTAGGCGAGCAACTTCGGTCCGTACGGTGACCATCAGGAGATCGGTAACTCCTGGATCGACGTCCGAGGGAACATGATGGCGAAGGAGGAATAGGAATTGCTCGCCGGGAACGAGGAAGATGCTCGTTGGTGCAAGAGACGCGGGCCATCTCGACTCAGCAAGGAACTCAAACGTGGCTGGAGTGTTCCCGCTATTGGTCAGGGTTATTGTGTACTCAGCGGTCCCACCGGGCACAACTCCGCTGTGCAGACGGTCTGCGGAGATTCTCGCAGATATCCCTGCAAGAACTTCAACGGTAAGGGCCGCCTGACTGAGTAGATTTTCGCTAGCGGAGCCATAGACTTTCAGTTCCACGGTATGCGGCCCCGATGGCGCACCGGAAGGTATCCTGAGAAGCAGAAGCACCGTATCTGCTGCTCCCGGTTCAAGCACGAGGGGAAGCGGAGAGCTGATCACTGCCCAGTTCTGAGGAACGGAGGACTCGAAGCTGTACTCTGTTGTGTTGAGCCCGTCGTTGAGAACCTGGAACACAAGGGTGATCAACGTCGGCGGGGCAACGGTAAACAACGTGGATACCGCTTCCACATGCACGGACTGCGCATACAGTTGTACGACGCACCCAACGCTACTTGCGATGATAAATGCAAGAAGAACTGAATGCTTGATCCGATTGCCCATACAGGTCTCCTGTTCTCCGTAGAAGAGTATGAATGGAATTCGAGGAAGAGAGAGGGCATTCTACGCAGGAGTTAGGGACGTTTGGCTCCACACCTGGGAACACAGCTATTGGTTCCTATAGCTCTAAGTTGTACTGTGCTCCCCACACATACTCGTCTCCGTTGTCGAAGACGACGAGCGCCTTGTACGGACCGGGATCAAGATCTGGTAGATCAAAGCGATAGCGGACCGACGTTCCGGGGTAGATTCGCAGGCGCGCCCCATCGACACGCGCCACAAGAGACCCGGTCTCATCAAAGATTTCCGCCCACGGCTCGGGACGTACCCAGCGTTCACCCACATTTTCCACGTCCACGAGCAGGAGCCGCGTGCCCTCCTCATTGAGCGTGAGGTCTGCTGCCATGATCTGAATTTTCCGCTCGCCGGTATCGCCGATATGCGTAATAATCTGGATGCCGTATCGGACTACGATGTTTACGCCCAGCCCTTCACTGCCTGCTGCGGCGTCTACTGGACTCGGCACAGGCGCCACCAAGAACATGCTCCAGTAGGTTCCTCGCAGTGACGAATCATTAGGAGTGTTGATGCGGAAGTTCACAGCAACAGTGTCGCGTGCGGGGATAATCAACTGATCCGGAGCATATACGCTGATCCATGAGGCGTTCGATCGTTCGACTGAGCCAGGTTCTGGGTAGGAGGTCGTTCCGTCGGCAAAGAAAAGGTAGTCGACGTGACTGATCGACACCTCGACAGGCTCGTCGGTGGTGTTGGCAATCTCGATCGTTCCGTCGTGCTGCTCACCAGGTTGGCTCACGAATTCGTAGTCAAGCTCTCCGGGGATGGCTATCTGTCCGGCCGCCAAGAGGGTCCACAGGCTAATACAAGCCACAACAATACTGATCTTGAGCATCACGCTAGCAAGAAGGTGACGCTCGTCAGGGTTCCGTCTTCGTCGCACAGTGATGCCTCCGTCTCTATGTGTCGATCACAGTGAAGAAAACCGTTGTCATATACGTGCTCGGCGCTATCTGGAGAGACATCCCGTCCAGTTTCAGCTGAATCGTAATCCCAGCCACATTGTCGCTGCCGTAGAAGAAGATCTGGGGATCGCCTGTTGCGATCACTTGGTAGCCGGTTCCCCCGGTGATGTCTGTTGAAGGATCTGCGTCACCAGTCCCGGTTCGTCTCACAGAGAGTGTGAAACTCCCGTGCCAGGAAACATCCACGCGATGTACATCAATCCTCCAAGCATCGGCATCGCCTGCTGTCCCTGAAACCGCTATCGAGATTTGATCTGAGAGGCTCTCGTAGGTGCTCGTCAAGTCTGTACCCGCCCCGCCGACAAGGTCTCCTGTGTCGATCGTCCTACTCCAGAAGCCCGTTACAACAACATCAAGGGCTGCAGCCACTTGCGGTAGGCTAAACAGCATTCCAACAACACAGATGATTGCTAGATGTCGGCGCCACTGTCGCATGATGGTCACAAACTCCTGAGAGCTCATCCCCAAAACCCTCCTCACTATGTTATGGCACATCGATCAGTGACAGAACGGAGCCCTGGCTGACGCAAAGCGCTTGCCAAGGCCCAACTGAATCGACAATTAGCTGTTGGCGATTGTGAGCGTTATTGTCTTTACTTCAGACGTTACGATGGTTGTGTTGGCCAGGCTGGAGGTAAGTTCCAAGGTTATGGCAAGTGCGGATTCGTTGACTGCGTCGATAAGGGTCACGACATCCACACCGAGAGTGAAAGCTCCACTGATATCGCTTAGCGTCACGCCGGTTGCGCCGGTTGGTGCGACAACGGTGATCTTCAGGACGTTTCCAACCTCCATATCCGCGTTCATTGTTAGCGTAATCTTCTTGCCATCGTCGGCGCAGTTTGTCGAGATAGCGTAGGTCACCTCGCCGGTGCTGGTGACGGCCGCCGGCAATGAACCCGCAGCGGGAGCGACCACCGTCAGCGTGGCGTTACCAGTGATTGCGATCTCATTGATCGCCGGGACTGTATAAGTCAAGGTGAAGCTATCGTTGTCCGCGGCAAACGCGACCAACGAAATCCCAGCCACCAACATGACCATTCCAGCAGAAGCAAATAGGTTCCTCATATTGTGAACCTCCTGTGTCCACGACGAAGGTCGCCTGTGTCTCGTTGCATTCTGACCCTCGGCCGCATCACTCTGCTATTCTACAGAATCATCCTAGGCAAGTCGGTAACGCTTGTTACACCTTCTCATCCGGAATACCGGCGTTCGGTGGGCAGCTCGGGATCCGCCTGCGCCTTGGCAGAGGGGACACTGTTCAAGCGATCCCCACACGGTCGATCCACCTCTACCACTGTTAGCAGTTCAGGATGTACGAGGTATTGCGCCTACGTCGCTGCTTGTCAGATACTACGCCCGGCTAGGCTTGATCAGAACGCGACTATGGAGGCTAGGAAGCTCGAACTCAAGCGGTGCCGAAACTCAGCCCGCCATATCATTCGTGCCCACTGAGAGTTGATGGGATCAACAGCTCCCGACAGGTCTGAAAGTAGTCCAATACGGGGTACCAGATACCCTGGCCTTCACTCCAAACCAGGTCTTCGGGTAATGCTAAGGTCGACATCGATTAACGTTTGCAGGGTGAAGATCGCGATTCTACCCAACAGAAACGAGTAATCGTTCGATTTCCTCTTGAGTTGGCCAGGAAAAAGTTCCAAAGTTATCCCCTGAGGGGTACCTGACATCGCTCTTTGCACTGAGTATCCGTAATCTGCTTGAGAAGTGAACGGATCTCGGAACCACGGTCAAGCAGCAAGACCTACTCTTGGAATGCTACCTCTCAAACGGTATTTCAACCTTTCCGAAAACGCCGTCATAGCCGGGGTCGATGTGGATGTCACCGGATCGCATCTTGGCAATACCTTCTAGGACACGTTCAGGTGTGTCAGCTACAAGGTCATCCAGCGAATGTTCGAGCAGGATGCCCAGCTCCGTGCCATGGCGGTCGAGCATGGCGTCATAGACCTTGGCAACCGTCTTGCTTTGAACACCTACACCTGTGGCTTGCGAGATGATTTCCGCGAGAGGGATCAAACTCTTGAAAGGCACATCGCCTAGCTCCGGCTCGGTTCGATCAGCCAGATCTTGGACACGGTGCAGGACACCGATAGTCAGTGTTTTGCCACAGACAGGGCAAACATCATCGGCTGCCATGGATTGATCGGGGGACCATGAGATGCCACAGGATCGATGCCCATCATAGTGATACTTGCCTTCTTGGGGATAGAACTCGAATGTCCCGGCATATCCGTCGCCAGTCTTCAGGGCACGTGATATGGCCTCGAACGAAACATCGACTACATCAAATAGCGTCGCTTCACGAGCCAGCTTGGCTGGAGAATGGGCATCAGAACAGGACAGCAATCGCAAGTGATCGAGCGCTGATACACGTCGATTCATCGGCGGATCACTAGATAGACCGGTCTCGATGGCGTAGATGCGATCCGTGTACTCGCCAAAACAATCCTCGAGAGCATCGAATCCACTCTTGGCACCGAATACGGCGTACCACGGTGTCCAAACGTGGGCTGGTATGAGCAGCGTTTCTGGCGACTGTTCCCAGACGATTTCGCAGAAGTCGTGAGCAGAGAGTCCAAGCATGGGGCGTCCGTCATAAACGAGGTTCCCGCGAGGAGACAATGCTTCGTGGATTCGAACGGCATCATCGAGCGAGGGCACGAGCAGCACGATGTGAATGCGCCGACCCTTACCGTCGTGTTTCCACACGAGGCTCACTTCTCCGGTCACCATGAATGAGATCCCGTCAAAGCTGTAGATACCATCGCTGCACTCCACTAAATCGGACGATAGCGTATCCAGCCAGTCAGGCTGCGTACAATCGCCTGTTCCCAGCAAATGGATACCCTTTCGCCTCGCCCCTTCAGCAAGCGTTGGCAGTTCCATTTGAAAACTGGTGGCATTGGAATAGCGAGAGTGGATATGCAGGTCGGCAATCGTTGTCATTCCATCGGTTCCTTGGCAACTGGGAAGTACCAGGCATTGGGACAATCGGCAGCGAAGCTGTCAATGTCGACTGTCGCATGGAAGATGCTGGCTGAATAGTCGGCTGCCTCGACGGAAAAGGCTACTTTCTCCCCGGGTTCCAGGTCATACAGAGTGACCGTGCCATCCGTGATGCGAATGCCTTGTGTGTCGTAGAATTTGGCTTTCACGACCACGGAATCCAGTCTGACATCAGCTCTATTGGCAACAATGCCGGTGACACGAACGGGCCACCCAAGCGTGAATTGCCAGTTTGGATAGATCTCTGCCGACATCGTCACAGGAACTTCCTTCGTGATGGTTCCTGAAATACCTCGTGAATCAGTGACTGTTAGAGTGACGTGATAGTCGTCCTCTTCTTCGAAGCGGTGTAGGGCTTCCCAGACGGTTTCAACGGGGGTCTCGTCATCGAATTCCCAACGCATGGACACGATAAAATGGCCGTCGGTAGTCGTGGACGTAGACGTGAATTGATAATCCAGCATTCCGTCATACCCGTTTGGACACCAAGTGAAGTCAGCAACGGGCCGTTCCATCGGTCCAAAACAGCCGGTCAGAGCTAGTGCAATGAGTCCTAAGATGAGCAACAGCGATCGTTTCAAGCCCATATCTCCTCCATTCCGTCCCATCCAAAAATCTTCAGATTAATTCGGTCGTTCTCATCGAATTGAATCCCTTCGGCCTGCAAGCGAACGATCTGCTCTTCGCCAATGCTCGACTCGCCCTTGGCATTCACCACCCGATGCCAAGGTACATCAGGACGCGGACGTCCTCTTCCGAGCGCTGCCATGGCATATCCCACTTGCCTCGCGCCTCGCGGAATTCCCGACATGGCAGCGATTTGTCCGTACGTGGCCACTGTCCCTTCAGGGATTCGTCGGACGATCTCGTAAATCCGTTCGTATAGGCTGTCTGCCATAGCGACCCCTCCACAAAAGAGATGTGTCATGCCTGATGAAGCCTACGCGTCCCTTCCGTTTTTCACAAGAAACCGACCGTTGCCCGCGATACAATAAGCGCAACTCAAAACCCTCCTGGAGGCAACATGCTCAAGACCAATGCAGATCGAGTCGTAGAGTTTCTACTCCAATGCAAAGCAGGGCCGCCGCGAACACGTGCCCGATGGGGCGTCGATCATGAAGGCGTTCCATTCCTCGTTCCCGGTATTGGAGGCATTTCGTTGAACGTAGCTGTTGGCGATCCCGCGTTCGGGTGGGCGGGCGACCATGTGGAGCCTAGCGTCAGCTGCACAGCCGACACAAAGAAACCATTTGAGCATCCCAATGTAGGACTGCAACTTTATGCCTGTGCTGGGAACGTGGCTACACTCATTTCTGGCGATGCAAAGGGCAGTACCGGCTATGCCATCGGACATCATGGCGGCAGCGAGCATGTCGTTGTGGAATTCCCCCGCGAGACAAAAGAGAAGATGTCCTATGACGACAAGATTCTCATCCGCGGACGTGGACAGGGCCTCAAGCTGACGGACTATCCCGAGATTACTGCCTTTAACCTGGATCCCGAACTGCTACAGAAGATGAATATCCAGGAAGTCGCCGGCAAATTACGCGTCCCCGTTACAACGCTGGTTCCTGCAGCCTGCATGGGCTCAGGTGTGGGATCTACCATGCCAGGCACCGGCGACTACGACATCATGACCAGTGATCCGGCGACCGTCGAGAAGTACGGTCTGGACAAGATCCGTTTCGGCGATTTTGTCGCACTGCTCGATCATGACAATCGCTTCGGCCGCACCTATCGACAAGGCTCAATCACGATTGGCATTGTCGTCCATTCCGATTGCATGCTCTCAGGCCACGGTCCCGGTGTCACCACATTGCTGACTGCCGGTACTCCGCTTATTGAGCCCATCGTCGATGCCAGGGCCAATATTGCAGATATTCTCGGTCATGGCGCATTTGCCGAGCCGAAGAAGGATTAGTAGCGCAAAGCCACCTTCACTCTGATGGCTATCCATGCGTCCCGCAGCATTCTCGCTGCGGGACGTTTTCTTTTCGTGCACCAATGTTGCTATGCTGGTTGCGTATTTACGGAATCATGATGAAATCGGAATGGAAGAACCGACTGCGCGCCATAGCTCTCCGCGCGATTGCACTGTTCCTCGTCATCGCCGCGGTCTCGGTTGCCGTTGTGGAGTATGTATCAAGAGATCAGATCGCGGACAGACTCGACACGATCTCGTCGTCGGCCAATCGTGTTCTTGATCTTCAGCACGAGATTATTCGCAGCCAACTAGGGGCCATTTCCTCAGATCTGCTGTTCCTTGCTGGCCAGAATGAGCTTCACGCCTATCTTGAGACAAACGACTCCAGCTATCTGAATGCGATCGCCCAAGAATACATGGAGCTGGCACGCCACAAGGCAGTCTACGATCAAATCCGATTCCTCGACGAGTACGGAATGGAGATCGTACGAATCAATTACCGTGATGGCCTTCCGATCATCGTTTCAGATCAGCTCCTTCAACCCAAGGGAGGTTACTACTACTTTCCGCAAACCATCGCTCTCAGCGACGGAGAGATTTTCGTGTCTCGGTTCGATCTCAATATGGAGCAGGGCGTTGTCGAGATCCCCAAAAAGCCGGTGATCCGTTTTGCGACACCGATTCAAGACCCTACTGGAAAGAATCGTGGCATCATCATCCTCAATTACCTGGGAGAGCATCTATTCGAAGCGCTAGGTCAAGCTGTCGAAGGCGATGAGCAACGTACGTTTCTAGCCAATTGGGAGAGCTACTGGCTCCGGGGCCCCACTCCTTCTGTCGAGTGGGGATTCATGTACTTCGGCACAGGTGTTCATACCGTGGATACGAGCTTCCCTGGGGCTTGGGAGCAGATGGCGTCTGCTCACGAAGGCCAATTCCGCACTGCAGATGGTTTATTCACGTTTGTGACAATTCACCCCGTCGAGGCGGTCACTCAGTCGACCTTGATCGATGTGCGCGACCTCGAACACAAAAACCTAGAGGGAATATGGAAGTTGATCTCCTTCGTGCCTGACAGCGTTCTATCTGCCGTTGAGACTCCCATTCGCAGATTGTGGGGGATTGCGCATGGCTTGTTGATGCTTTTCGCAGCCGGAATTTCATGGTTCTACGCGCGTTTTCGCGTGCTTCGTGCCGAACATCGAGCGCAAATCGAATTCCTCGCCAAATACGATTCCCTCACCGGCGCATGCAATCGCCACTACTTCGAGCAATCGATTGCCAACGAGGAAGCCCGCGCCAGACGCTACAAGCATTCAATCTCATTCTTGATGATTGACATCACGCGGTTCAAGCAAGTCAACGACACCTATGGGCACAAGGTTGGGGATGCGGTGCTCGAAGAAGTATCCGCTCTGTTAAAAGGAAGCGTCCGACAAACTGACGTGGTCGTGCGATACGGGGGCGACGAGTTTCTTATCATGTTCCCCGAGAACCCTGGCGAAGCAGATGCAGCCAGGGATCGAATACTCCAAGCGCTTAAGAAGCTCAACGCCGACAAGTCGCGATTTGACTTCCCTGTGATTCTTGCCCTCGGAAGCGCTCATTGGGAACCTGCCTCCGGTGAGACAATCGAAGATGCGCTTCTCCATGCTGACGAATCCATGTACGAACACAAACTGTCTCAGCACAACGAACTGGATCGGAGGTAATGGCCTCCTGCGCCATCCCCGTCAGTCAGATCTTGAACCAACCGCGAAAGATGGTCACCAATCCGGCGGCTTCTTCATCGCTACGCTCCGCGCAGAACGGTCCTATCCGAATCGAGATCTTCGTACCACTACCCCACGGCCACCAAGCGCAGAAAATACAGGCGGCTTGCCCTGAATCCGAAAGCAAGAGCAGCTGCCCGGACATAAGCCCGCCCAGCTTCTTCGAGATTTCCCGAACGATGTCCGGCGCATCCTTGACGCTTGTTGAATCCCAGGTTGAAACGAGGTACTGCTCAAGGATTCCCAACACCTTGGCCTTCATCTCTGTTGGAAACTCAGCAAGCGCTGTCTTGAACCGACCATCCCACTTCCATTCGAGCACGTCGTCAAATGAACGAGCAAGTGCTTCCAGTTGACTGTTGAGTACTTCGCCAACCTCATCGGCCATAATTACCTCCGTAGCGAGGTTCCGTCACCCACTAGTTTGAGTATTCCTTTGTGAGGCGCTGGCTAGCGTCAAGCGCCGAAGGATGCAATCCTACAGTCATCAGGTCAATGAAATCCAATAGCGGGACACCTCGTGACCGACTGGCTCGTGATAGAACTGATCCTCGAGTACGCCACCGCATTTCATGATGACCTTGGCTGATCCAATGTTTGTTGGATCGCATGTCACGAGGATTCGGTCGATGTTCCTATTGCG
>Ga0233437_1001836_pt1 | contig 35839 bp, 34 predicted proteins | sample SI_122_August201_FD_182714 | JGI IMG/M metagenome (GOLD analysis project Ga0233437, IMG submission 182714) | Seawater microbial communities from Saanich Inlet, British Columbia, Canada - SI_122_August2016_200_MG | ecosystem: Environmental > Aquatic > Marine > Inlet | place: Canada: British... | reverse complement strand
ACTTCTTCCAGACTGATTGTCTGTTTGAGCATCACTTCGTAATTGGGTTTCTTGAATTTTCTAGCCATACTCAAAAGTCTATCACCGATTTCGCTATCTCGGATCGCTCTCCGACAAACTGCTAGGCTATCCATAATCGCTATACTCCATAGGTGAAATATAAAAACAGTAACCACAGGGAGGCGCGCACCACCCCCAACCACCAGCCCCACGGCTTCCCTTGCAGCAGCCCCACCCCGGCGGCGATGCCCAGCCCGTCTATGCCAGTGAGGATATTGATCCAGGCGATGGCTGTGGCAAGCCGCGGCCGCTCGGTAACCTGATGAGTTGCGTTCAAAGATGGCCCCGTTGCAGGTACGGCGGTCTGCACAGGCGTCGGGCTGAGACCGGTGCCGCAGGTGTTGCAAAAGTGCGACCCGGCCGGAACGGTCGCGCCACAGGATGAACATGGCCCTGCGGGTTGCACTATTTCCAGGTGCGCGCCACAAATATTGCAAAAACGCGAACCCGCGGGAGGCTCCGCCCCACAAGAATGGCAAGTGAGCAGCTCTACAGCAGTATCTTTAACTTCGTCGGCAAACATAGTCGGGGCGTCGTCATCGAATTCGATGACCAGACGACCCCCGCAGTGGCCGCAATATTGTTTCCCTTCCGGGACTTCTCCATTACAGTTTGGACATTGCATAGTATTCTCCTACACCTACTGCTGGTATCCCCGTTTGAGCTGCCAAAACATTACCCAACCACCGATTGCGCCAAACACACCTTCAATGAAAAATATCGAAGAATTTTGGCCAACAGAATCAAATAGCACTTCCATTACACCAGGAACTGAATAAAATAAATATGAAGGCCCCGCGGTTACCATGGCCCATCCTATGGCAATGATGATTGCCGGCTGTCGTCCGATTGGAGGCTGTTTCCTTCTCAGCACCTCACTAATTATGAGGCCACCAATGGCTCCTTCGACAATCATATGCACATAATAATTGCCAATCGATGTCGTTAGATAAACATTATAAAGAATATAGCCAATCAACCCGGCGATACCCCATCCAACCGCAATAACTGTTATATTCTTCCAAGATATGGCTTGATTTATCCATCGAAGTATTACCCCAACGATTAAGCCACTTAAGATACCTCCAATGACATCACGAGAGAACATGCCAGTGTCATAACCAACATTCAAAACTCCATACAAGGGATTAAATAAATAGATATTAATTGCAGTGATCATAGCTATACCAATACCTATTAACACCACGGGTTGCCATGCCGGCCTGAGGTTCCATATTTGCAGAACAGGATCAAGTCTGGCGTTGGCGTCGTTAGGGCCGGCCAGGCTTACATTCTTGATTCGCTCTTTTTGATCGATTAGCCTGGCTTGTAAGTCTTGAGCTGCCTCAACTTTGTGTATACCTACACCACACTTATCACAATATCTCGCATCCTGACGGTTTTGAGCGCCACAAGCGGGACATATCCGCATCTCTTGCTCGGGCGTCTCTGGCTCTTTGGGTACTTCTTCCAATTCATCTGCCAGCATGGTGGGGGCATCATCATCAAAATCAGCAGTCATCGGCCGCGGCTCAATGGGCACTAATCGTTGCCCGCAGTGACCGCAAAAACGTTTGCCTTCCGGGACTTCTCCGTTACAGTTAGGACATTTCACTTGACTCTCCTATCATGGTGACCAACTAGGGGCAAAATTATGACCGTAGTCCGGATCGTTGTAAGTCACTTGTATGGTTTCACCGGTTTCAACATCTATGATAAATATCTGGTCATATCCTCGATAAATGGAAGAAAAGGCAATTTTCGTTCCATCTGGCGACCAGCTTGGATATCCATCACTAACATCGTTATGGGTAAGCTGAACAACATTGCTACCATCGACGTTCATTACATAGATTTCTTCATCACCGTCACGCGTTGAAACAAAAGCTATTCGTGTCCCATTAGGAGACCAATCGGCGTCATAATCATAATAGCCATTATTGGTAAGTTGAATAACATTTGCTCCATCTGAATCCATTAAATAGAGTTCAAAACCGCCATTGCGGATTGACTCGAATACTATTCGAGTACCATCAGGTGACCACAACGGGTTCCAATCCCGAGCAGAATTATCGGTAAGCTGAATTTCGTTATTGCCTTCAGAGTCAATCAAAAATATCTCGCTGTCACCGTCTCGGTTGGATGCAAAGGCAATCCGGTTCCCGTCTGGAGACCATGATCCACCGTAGTCGAATCGGACAACGTTGCCGCCATCAACATCCATAGCATACTGGCCATAATCGCCGTCGCGCTCTGAATAAAAGACAATACGGGTACCTCCCAGCCACCAATCAGGAGAACCATCGTAGACGTTATTCTGGGTTAGTTGTGTAATATTATTGCCGTCATAGTCCATCACGAATATATCGTTGCTATCACCCCGTGTCGACTCGAATACAAGTTGCCCACCTCCGTCATAAGGGGTCTGTTGGGGTTGTGCCGCCTCCACCCGGATTTTCACCCAAAAGGCCATGCTGCCATCATCAGTCAGGCCGAAGGCTTCGCCGTCCGGGTTACGTAATTTCCAAAATCCCTGATATGTGCCCGGTGCCGTTGGGGCGATCAAATCGACGGAGATGTCCACGGTTTGGCCCGGAGCGATTGTTTCTGTAGTGGATTGAGCGGATTCAGGGCCGCCCATAACATCACCATGATCGAACACCAAGCTGTACGCTGAAGTCCAGGTACAGGAGCCGGCATTTTCCAAGCGCCAGGTTTTGGTGAAGATGTCTCCAGGGGCTATAGCGGCGTCATCTGGAATAGTCACATCGTGGATGAAAGCTGCCCGGTCACAAGGGGCAGAGGCAGGAGCCGTTTGGGTCGCAGAGCGGGTGTCGGTCACCACCGCCGCTATGGATGCCGGAGTGGGATGCGGTTCAGCCTCACCTGGAGTAAAGAAAACCAAAACGAAGATAAAAATAACCACCGCCAGAACGGCCACGGATCCGAAACCAAACATGATGGGCAGGACCCAACCTGGCAGCGGGCGTTTCGCCCTTGTCGCTACCGGCGCGGGGGCCACCGACCTGGCAATTCCCGTCAAACTTGTGCCGCAACCATTGCAGAAGCGCGCCTTGGGCGGGTATTGAATGCCGCAGGCTGGGCAGGTCTGTACCTTCTGCTTGGGCTCCTGTGGTTCCTTTTGCACCTCATCCAATTCATCCGCCAGCCTGGTTGGGGCATCGTCGTCAAAGCCTGGAGGAACCAGGGGCTGCCCGCAATGACCGCAAAAACGCTTGCCTTCGGGTACTTCGCCGTTACAGTTAGGACACTTCATCACTATTGCCTCCTACTTAACGTTTTACTCCTTATGTTTCACGCCTCACGCTTTATTTTTTCCTCTTCACTTGCGGCATAGGCGTATAATGAATTTTGACCCACGAAGCCATATCATCCTGTATCCCCGCCACAATCGCCTGGCCGACTTTCAAACGGGCGATGACCTCGGCCTGATCGGGTTTCAGCGCCAGCGTGCCGGCCATAGCCTCGCGGTCATCCACGGCCACCAGACGGTGGATGATCTTCAGATTAGTGTTTTTGAGCGCATCCGGCACCAGCTTGGCAGGCACCTGGTCAATGATCGCCAGCCCCTGTCCATAAGCGCGAATCTCGGCCAGGATGTCAGCGAACATCTCGCCCATCTTCGCCTGCGGATTAGCACCCATGAAATGTTGTGGAGCGGCGCGCAGTACGCGGTGAGCTTCCTCGAAAATCGCCAGATGCTGCAAATCGCTTGACTCCGGGGAACCGAGGCTCTCGTGCTGCGCCTGACGGTATTCGTACATGAAGTTCAACAGCAGCGCCATGGTAAAGCACTTATCGGCGTCATCGCCCATTTGCTGCAAGTTGACCACTACTGGGCGGTCGAAAAGCTCGCTCCAGGGAGTCGAGACGGCATGGTTGAAGAGGCGCCGCTTCCAGCCGCGCAGCAGGCTGCCGATACGCGTGCGCAAGGCGGCGATAATATTATCCGTGATGCGCTGCTCATAGCCCTTGGCGCGCACCAGGTCGGTAACGCCATCGTAAAGCTGCTCCAGGGTTGGGCAGGCAATGCCATCGGGGGGCAACTCATCATCTAGCCAGCCCTGGCTATCGTAGAGTTCCACAAGGGCCTCTTCCAGGATCACCGGCAAGATCTCCTGCATGGGGAAGCTGGCATTGAAGATCGATTTCAACCGATCCAGGTGTGGCGTAACCTGTACCAGCGCCCCGGGCAGGCGTACCACATCGAAAGGATTCAGGCGTAATGGCTCTAGCTTTTGGCCGCCCCACTCTTGTCGCCCCGGCATATAGACAGCAATCTCGCGATCGAAAGTGCCAGCCTGGTTATACGCCAGGGCCATCTGCACATACTCGTCCTTAGCCGGTTCGATGACCATAAAATTGACGCCGCGCTGCATCATCTCTGAGAGCAGCCTGCGGCAGGTGTTGGATTTACCGCTGCCGGTGATGCCGGTAACAAAGACATGCCGGGTGAGTGTATTGAGATCAACCGAGTATTTGAGCTTGCCAACAGCTTCACCCCCTTCCAGTAAATTGCCCAAATCAAGGGCGTTTTCAGAGTCGTGTGGTTTGGGAGGGTTCAAACTAAAGTAGGCCGTAGGCTGCACCGGCAAGCCGGGTGTTTCCCGCAGGGGCAGGTTGACGAACAAGGAAAGCTCATCGGTATTCAAAGGTGTTGTCAGTCCCTCGTAAATTGGACCGAGGGGATGGCTGAGTTGGTCTTCTGTAGAGGGGGCAAACAACCGCAAAGCTGGATGCTGGAATGAATCTAATGAGACCTGAACTTCTTCGTTCCAAACCTGGCTCAAATCGTGGATACGCACTGGCTCGAAGGCGCTCTTCTCCCCGCTGACCAGGGCTTTCAACTGAGCCTGCCCCTGGGCGACCGTTTCGGCCTGATTGCTGAGCAGGTAAACGCCCACATTCCAACAGCCTTTACCGCGCGCCACCTGGAACCGGGTGACGGTTTCTTCGAGAAGTTGTTCACAGGCTTCAGCATGCTTGTTGAGATATTCACGCCCAAAAGAAAGCGATTCGCCGGTGGTAGTGCCTTCTGTGGCAGTGAGGGTCGTCGAAATTCCGGCGGTCTCCCCCACGGATTCTGTCTCTCCAGTCGCCTGGGAGGTAGAAGACGAAGGCAGCAGTTGACCGAACATCCCCAACATTCCCTGAAACAGCATCCCCCCTCCCGGCATCCCCATGGCAGGAATACCTATCGCCGCAGCAGCCGCAGCCATCCCTGCGCCCTTGACAGCTTTCCCCGGCCCGCTGGATTTATCTAACACCGTGCCAATGGCACCTTTGCTGATCCCTTCTGTCTCGGTTGTCGAGGTGCCGCGCGTGGTAGTCGTAGAGCTGGTTTCGCTTTCCCCGCGGGCGGTACTCAGCGAGGCGCTCTCGCTGGCGCTGCGCTGGATGGTGGCCCTGGCAAAGGCGTGCACCTGACCCGAAAGGCTGCGACAATTCGAAATGACCTCATCCACGGTGAATTCGGTCATCGGTTCGGCAACAACCATGTACAGGTAAGGTTTGCCGCGCAGGCCGCGCATAAATTGGTCAAGGCTTTGAGGGTACCCTTGAGTGGTTTCTCCTTTTGGCGAGGGGATGCCAGTAAAGGCACGCGCGTAACAATAAGTACTCAAGGGTACATGCACCTGTTTGACGATCTGACTATAATCATCAATCAATTTTACGCGCGTCCCCGGCCAATTGGAGCATAAAAACTGCCCCAACTGCTCTGCAAACAGACTGGGATGAGCGCCGGGAGTTTGCGCCTTAAGACCGATAAATATATCGTTTTGTTCGCCATCGCTACTAATAATAAATAACATGGCATAGCGCGGATCATGGGAAGCCGCCAGGGTAGTCTGGATAGCGGTCATATAATGGGAGAAATCTTCGGTAACCGGCTGACCAACTTGTTCCAGATGCAGAAAGGCTACATCAGGCTGCTCGCTGATGTCAATGTTCAGCAATCGAACGTAATCTGCACCGAAAATGGGACCATCGAGATAATTGCGGCTCAAGGTAAAAAGCAATGCCCGCGAGATGACATCGCCCGCAGTCATCAGCATCTCAGTTGACATGATCTCTAACGGTTCAATCTCAGTTTGCAGGGATGTGGTGATTTCTTCTTCAACCATATTTCATTCGCGTCACTTTCGCAGGATTGTTGCGCTGCGTGTGCAGGTGAATTCTGTACCGCCAATCTTGATTTTATCCCCTGGAATTAAGGGATAAACCTGATTTGGCTTGATGCGTTTACCGTTAATGAATGTGCCGTTTGTGCTACCCATGTCTGTGATAGCAATCTCCTCAGTATTGGCATTCACCTCTGCATGGAAGCGTGATACTAAATCATCTTTCAGCCAGATATGATTGTCGCGTTTTCTGCCAAGGGTTGTAGCCCCATCCAGAAGGGAATGAGATCTGCCGGTGTTGGTCACGAATTGCCATTCAACATCTTGCGATGGCACTCCCTCTATTTCCTGTTGATGAGAAAACAGAATCCGCTGGGTATGGGTCTCGAACGATTTGCCATATTCCAAAGCGGCCCCATGAACCACGTTCTCGTCCGGGTTATCTGAGAGAATCACAACATCATCGCCGAAGCGCTTCCTCAGGTGGCGCACTATCGTGAAGAGCTGAGATCCACCACCCACAAGGATGACTTGGCCAACATCCCCATTTTTCAAGCCCATGGCTTGCATCCCATTTTCTATTAGATATTCAAAATCTGCAATCAGATGGCGGGTAATCCCCAGAAATATGGGTTCGTCTAGGCGGGCTACCCGACGGAAAGCCTCACCATTGCTCATCACTAATGTAATTGTCCGCTTCGGGGTATGCAACGATTCTCCCGGCCGCAATAGCTGGCGACTGAGAGCTTCTTTAAGCTGGCGGCTGTAATCTCGCAAGGTGATCATCGCAGAAGGATCATCAGTCAGCGCCGAGGATGGGATTTTAAGTTGATCGGCATAGTGCTTTGCCAATTCAGCATCATACAGGCCACCGCCATGAGGCTCGCCGTACCGACGGGCGTATTCCAGATCACCGGTGTGAGGGTTGACCTGTCCAGCGATCAAGTCTGTCGTACTACCACCCACATCTGCAATTAGCGTAACCCCTTTTTTATCCGAATCCGCCAGCAGGCCCTGTCGGTGCAAGCTGAGCATGGCGCTCTCAGGCTCACTGATGAATCTAATCTGGCTACGCAATTCTTTAGGCATACAGTTCTGAACGGTTTGCCGAAATTCTTGAAGAATGAAGCCGTCATGGTCATAGCGCCAATGAACCGGGAATGTAAAGGTAAAGTGTACTCTCTCGTCGAACGTTCCACCACGCCATTTCTCTTGCTGCAATTGCAGCAGCACAGCTCGCAATAACAGTTTTGTGTATTGCAGAGCTTGTTCGTGCGTGAAACGTTTTTGATGAGCAAGCGGTTCAATTTCTAAATGCGCACCGATACAAGGTTTGAAATATTCCCGAATCCGTCCCCTAATTTTTTCATCTTCAATCTGTTGTTTTACAAAATCTCCATAACCTTCAAGTTTTGCCCCCTCCGGGTCGAGCAAGATAATAGCTGGAAGCCTGCGGTTGACAAAGCTTGTCAGCGGCGAAGGCTGTGGCTCCCCAAGCATTTGTACATTGGGGCCATCTCTTTTGTAAGATACTCGATATAACCGCCAGTTAGTTGCCCCACAATCAATAGCAAATACTGTTTCTTGCATTTGTTCGCCCTGTTCTCATTTTGAATAGTGCCCAAAAAAAAATTCTTGTGGTTCTACACCTCTTATTCCCAAATAATTAGTAACTGCTCAGACTAACGCCTCCGCAAAGAGAATTCCGAAAAAAGGGGTATGCGTGGGGGCGAACGCCCCCACGCATACCCCTTTTTTCGGCCTCACTCGATTTGAGACTAAGCAGTCACTGTAAAATGTATAGGGTCAATGCTTAAAAAGAATATCAGCTTATAAACTTCGAGTCAATATCGTAACCAAATGGGTGATCCGAGACCTGGTATCTGGTTGGATCAACCCGCATAGGCGGTGAATTATTGTTTCGGGCGTTCCGGCCTCAACTCGCATAGGCGTTAAGAAAAAACCTGCCACTTTGGCAGGTTCATTGCCCCAATATCCAGGCGCCCCCGGTGCGACTCGAACGCACAACCTACGGCTTAGAAGGCCGGTGCTCTGTCCATTGAGCTACGGGGGCAGAACGCTATTTACATTCGGGACAAGGGCGAATTCCCTTGTAGACACGTACGCCAGAAATCGTGCGCAGCACCGTGTTTGCGGGGCGATTCAGGCGTTCAGCCAATTCGCGCGCCGTTAGATGCATATTGCCATTCGCCAGAAACAAACGAAAAACTGATTCCACCATGGATGTTCGCTCGGTAATAAAATCCACAGTTTTGGCACAATGGCTAATAAGGGTGTGCTGCAAGCCATCCACGCGCTGAACTTCAGCGGTTTCGGGATCTACCCAATCGACCTGCGTATCACCCACCATTTCAGAAAATGTATTCTGATGCTCCGGGCATAGGGAACTCTTCAAGTGGATGCGCCATTCACGGTCGTTTTGTTGCCACCAATTAAAATCAATATGAAAAGGTGTATCCAAAGTTGGTGTGACCAGACTATATCGTTTCGCTTCAGTCACTTAAAAAACTCCTTCTCTTCAAGCTATCAAGATGTTTTTTTGCTTCTCAGGAACCAGCTGAGTCATCAAAACGAAAATGTAAATCACCCACATGCACAAACCAGGGGCGCGATGCCAATAAAGTCATAACCGGTCCCGGTGGACAGCGCCGCACAAGATTGACCGCCGCATACAACTCGGAAACATGGACGTGATTTTGCGGATTCAGTTTGGTTAACTCGCGGGCAACATCAGCAACTACGCGTTCAAAGGGCAGGGGTTGTTTTTGGCGTTTTTCCCAAAGGGAATCCAATGCTTTGATATCAGGGATCATGATGCCCATGCGCTCATCGTATACCGCGCTGACCATTTGTTTGAGTGTCGCAAAAACGATGCCGCCATCGGCACCAACCAACGCCGTCCGCACCCAATCTCTGCGAGAGCGCTGTGCCTCAACATCGACAACAACTTCGCCTTTATTTTGACCCGCACGGACAATAACGATGCTTCCTGGCATCAATTCGCGATCACGATACCATTTTTCAAGACCAAAGACATAACCGCCTTTGCGAACCACCCATCCCGGGAAATTTTCACCGGTTTCGCCATCAATCAGTGTAAATAAAATCCGCGGCGCTTCGTAAGCTGTAGGAAAAAGTGCGCCAATCCGGCGCGTCAGTGGGAGCGTGCCTGCACGCCAATGTGCATACAGCAAGGGTATGGCAACATCGTGCTTTGCGTCGGCACGGGCATGATTTTCAAGCGCCCACTCATCATCGAGACGCTGTTCCAGTTCGAGCATTTCTGGCGTCAGGTTGCTGCGTTCACATTCAATTGGAGTGTAGCGCAACACATCGGGCGTAACTTGTACCCCCTCCGGTTCCAGCCGGTGCAAAAACCAGAGTACTTTTCCAGCCGGGCCAACTTCATCAAAGCGCTTGTCTTCCTGTAAGGCTAAATCCAGAGAAAATTCGACCAATTTCGGATTCTCGTCTGTGGACAGTTCAATCTGTTTTAGCAACTCGCTCGTTGGTAGCGGGCCGCCACTTTCTATATCTAATAATGCTTCCGCAAGATTAAGGTGCCCCGTATTCACATCAACTAACAGCGCGCGCGGGAACCAGCGTCCGGCAATGCACACAAAATCAGCATTATCTTGCAGGCCTTCTTCAAGACGCTCGATCAAAATATCATCATAATCGCGCAATACAGAATCCGGCGAGGGTATATTACTCTCAGCAACTTCCTCCGGCATGTTCAACGGATGATTGGCCAATGCCGATGCAAATTCGCGCACCTCGCCATTTTCAAATTTGACCTCAATGACAGAAAATTCGCCCAAATCAGGATTATATCCATCCCTTTTGTTTACCACTTCGGCTTGCCGCCAATCGAGAGCAGGAAAAACCACGCTCTGCTTGATCTTGTACTCGTCCTGGGGCAGGTAAACGCTCCCACCGGACAAGCGTTTTACCTCAATGGCTTTTAGCTCGCGCTGGATGCGATCGATAACCAGGGCTTTGATTAACTCATTAGGCGTGAGGGGTGTTTCTACCTCAAGCAAGTGCGCGTAAAGAAAATCGACATCTTCAGCTTGAAGTTCAAAATCATCCCAATAATCTTCCCGAATGGACATGGAAACAACAACCATATGGACAGCCTCAAAATATATTACGAATTAGAGCAGACGAAAATCCTATTATTCCAGCTCTGTGGGAACTGCCGAGCTGATTCCCACAGAGCGATTAATTTAAGATTACGTGTGTTTAATAAAAAAACGCATTTGCGCTTTCGAGCGGACACTATTATACTCTACACTGGAGTACAAACAAGGTGGGTTCTCCGTGAATCCCCATGGTGGTTGTCCACATTTAGGAGTCTCTCACGGCAGTTCCCCAAAACACAAAGCGCTTCACAGATGAACAGCTTCGCAGAAGAAATACCGCGAAAGGAAAGCTACAATGAATCAACCAAAATGGGTATTGGCAGCAAAAATCGAAGGGGAATTTCAGGCCGAAGTGTTGCGCGGCCTGCTTGAAGCCCAGGGCATTTCCGCCTACATTTCAATGGAAGGCGCTGCCAGAGCCTTGGGGGTAAATGTTGGCCCCTTTGGACTGGTCGATATCCTGGTCGCTGATGACCAGTTACAAGACGCTCTGGATGTGATCAAAGCCTATCAAGCTGGCGAATTCGAGAGTATGGAAGACGAAAACAGCGAAGCCTAAGTGGTTTAAGGAAATTCTTCACCGAGCCATTGCAGCGGGTCTACTTGCACGCCACCCACAATCACCTCGAAATGCAGGTGTGGGCCGGTGACACGCCCAGTTTCGCCCACCAGGCCAATCAAATCCCCCGTTTCCACCCAGTCGCCAGCCGAAACAAATATCTCAGACTGATGCCCGTAAGCCGTATAGACACCCCATCCGTGATCTATCACGGTGGCATTGCCACGCACAATTAGCTCACCCACAAAAACTACTCGTCCCGGCGCCGGAGCATAAATATCCACGCCCGTTTGTCCGCAAAAATCCAGACCGGTGTGGAAAAATAAATAACCACTGCCATTATACGAGCGGCGATGACCAAACCAGGAGGGAAAACAATCGCTTAAATATTCCGGCATCGGGCTTTGCAACATCCCCGCCCAATACTTTTCGGGGGTTCGTGACGCGACCACTTCAGCCCACAACGCATTTTCATTTTCATTATTATCAATATCGGTCGTGACCGAATCGACCGCCAGCGGTGGATCATAAGGGTAATCACCATCCCTCACATAAATTGTTTGAGAGAAGCGCAAAGGGGTGCCATCTGGCAGAGTTCCGTCAATTGAAAGCGGGTAGCTTCCTGGTTCGAGCAATGCATAAACCCCTTGCAAGGCTACATAACCATCATCATCAGGAAAGAAATTCAACGGTTGCTCATTCAAAAAACCAGTGAGAGAAGTCCCATCGGGCGCAGCAATACGCAGCGAAAGTGTTTGCCCCTGGATGAGCGGCAATGAAGCGATTGAAACCTGTTGCACGCCCTCCGGAAAAGCGCCCATGGTCTCATCGTGGATGGCAGCGCCTTCAAGATGGATTGATTCGCCAGGGAGCAGATCCCATCCCCCGGAGCGTTGACTGGCCGATAAAAGGCTCCACGGACTCAGCCCGCGGCTGATTGCCAGTTCCATGAGGGATTGATTTACCTTCACAGTGGCGCGCCCCACCGAGCGAGTCGGCGCCTCCCCTTCCCGTTGCGGCACAATCACCTGCGAGCCAGCATAAGCCTCATCGGGGCTGGTAAAGTGATTCAACTTTATCAGCATGTCGCGCTCAATTTGATAACGAAAACTGAGACTATCCAGATTTTCACCGAAAGGAATTTCTTCCGTAACCAGAACCCCTTGTACGCCCTGAAGGCCAGGGATCACCAGCCGGGCGCCAATCGAAATTTGTCCAGGGTCGGTGATGCCATTCGCTTCCGCCAGATCATCCATCGAGATGCCAAAGCGTTGAGCAATTCCCCATAATGAGTCGCCCGCCTCAATGATATAAACCGGGCCATTCGGCTGTTCTTCCTGAGCCTGAACAGAAACCCACGGAAAAAGTATGCAAGCTGCGATTAGCAGGTTAATAAGATTACGCATTTTCAAATTCAATCTGATCTCCAACCGAAAAATAATCAAACCAAAAGGTTGGCATTTCCAAAATATAACGCGCCGCCGTTTGAGGCATGAGTACCGAACGCCAGCGATGCGCGAGACGCACATCCACAACTATTTTGGTCTCATCCAGCCACACTATGGCTAAATCAAAATTCATAAAAAACATGTGGACTGCGGCATCCAGACGCGTGGCGCGTTGTTGAACCAGCAATAAACCTTGCGATTGTGGCAATGCGCGCCGCAAACTCAATCCGCGCAGACGGCAGCCAAATCTATCACAATATCTAGCTTGCAACTCGCCAGGCAGCGCCCGGGTGTGATTATAGATTTTCACTTGTTGCATGGGGGTTTCGTTGCCAATCCGCCAACCGAAGGTCTTTACGCTGGAGTACCTAATACTTCTTGCACCAGTTTCAAAAGCTCGACATTCTTGAAGGGTTTTGGCAAATATCCCTGCACACCGGCAACATTTTCAGCCAGGACACGGTCTATCTGTTGGGCTTTGGCGGTAATTACCACAACAGGGATGTGTTGGGTTGCTTCCGTATCACGAATATTCTGATAGACTTCCCATCCATCAACATCGGGCATCATCAAGTCGAGCAATACCAAATCGGGCAAAAGTTCCTGAATAGATTTCCATCCTTCAGCGCCGCCCAGAACGCCGGTAACTTTGTACCCTTTAGTGCCTAAAATGATCTCTACCAAATCGATCATCTCGGCGTTGTCTTCAATATAAAGAATGTGTTTTCCCCGATCGGCCATACTATGATCCTCCAGCACATGTTGCTGAAACTTTTCCAAGACCTTCGCTACCATAGAAAAACGCTTGATGAAATAGAAATATCTCGCAAATAGCACTCACAAAATACGTGTCATCGTTGCAAAGTTTACCACAAGCACAAGCCTCTTGCCACGCTCTGCTGCCTGGACTATAATTTCGAAATACAAGGCAGTCTGAATGAAATCTAACCTGAAAAGGGGTGTGCGGTGAACCTGACCCATCGCACACCCCTTTTTTCGAGTATTTTATAGCGGGCTTAACTATTTTAAAAATCAGAATTTGGACTATTCTCGTGAGGCAGAAAAATGATCGACGTAAATGAACTCCGCAAAGGCGTAACCTTCGAACTGGACGGAAAAATCTTCAAAGTGCTGGAATATACCCACCATAAACCTGGTCGGGGTAAGGCCACAATTCGCACAAAAGCCCGCGATTTGCGGAATGGCAATATCATTGATTTGTCTTTCACGTCGAGCGATCGCGTACAAGATATTCGCCTGGAGCATCATGAGGTGCAGTTTCTCTACAGCGATGACGAATTCTATTATTTTATGGACCTCGGAACCTATGAACAACCCGCCATCCGTAAAGACGTACTTGAAGAATATGCCCTGTATTTCAAAGAAAATATGGAGCTTAAATTAACAATTTACGAAAACGAACCCCTCGATATCGAATTGCCCACCGCAGTAGACTACGAAGTTACCAAAGCTGATCCTGCAGTACGCGGCGATACAGCCACCGGCGTTACGAAAAAAGTGACTGTAGAAACCGGATTGCAGGTTGAAACCCCCGCGTTTGTCGAAGTCGGCGATGTTATCCGCGTGGACACCCGCAACGGCGGATATGTCACACGGGTATAAGTTTTGAATTCTATCGTCAAAAAAAGCCAGCGAATTTGCTGGCTTTTTTGGTTTATAAGACAATCTTTCCCGGCGGCAGACTGGAATCGATGGGCGCAGATGCCGCGGTATCGCGTGCCAGACGTTCGTACATCCCCACTTCCGCCACTACATCCGGGTCAACATGCAAATCCAGCAAATTGCTTGGGTATGTGTGATATTTCTGGTGCAGATAGTTGAGAGTTTGTTCATAATAGCTATCCAAACTACCGCCCTGAATTATAATAACTTTGGTCATCGAAAATTCTCCTCTATAAATAAATATATTGGATTTATGCCGTTGTATAATTCCAATAATCTGAATGGATAGTGGAGAGATTTGCCAGATACGGTGGTACTGGTATAATAAAAAAGTCCCCAGCTATCCGCTGGTAGAAACAGGTGATGCCCCCACTATTTTCCAGATACCGGGGGCATCATCGCGTTAGATGCAAAAGTATAATAGAACATACGTTCTTTCGTCAAGTGATTCAGATATTTTAAGAATCTCCATGCTATAATTTGCCCCATGCGAACACCTGTCGGAAAAGAATGCCCCTACTTCTATGGCGATTACTACCGCGGCCGCAACCGCGAAGAATGCCGCCTGCTCGAAAATTGGCAAGCCAAGCTGTGCAATACTTGCCCGGTTCCTGGAATCCACCTCGCCAATGCCTGTCAGCACATGGTTCTTAATGCCACTGTGGTGCGCCCGTTTTTCATTTTGCCTCCCGAAGTGCAAATCAGCGCTTATTGTAAAAAAACTGAACAAGCTGTCGCCGAACCCCAGATTGGCTGCGGCAAATGTCACTCGCTGCCCGAAATCTTCACCGGAGATTCCTTTGACCCCAACACTCACGCTTCTGATTGATCTCGACGACACCCTGCTGGGGAACGGCATGGATACATTCATCCCAGCTTATCTCGGCAAATTAGGCCAGCACATGGCCGGTCACTTTGATCTCCAGGAAATGCCGCCGGTAATGTTCGCCGCCACCGAGCGCATGTTCCAAAATCAACGTCCCGACCGCACTCTGGAAGAAACCTTTGACCCGCATTTTTACAAGCCCTTGGGGATGCAAAAATCCAGTGTCCGCGGGCAAATTGATGAATTCTACGAGCAAGAATTCTCCAAACTCGAAGGGCTGACCCACTTCATTCCTGAGGCTGTCGAATTCATAGCGCAAGCCCTCGAGCGCGGTTATCGCATCGGAATTGCAACCAACCCCCTCTTCCCACGCACCGCCATTGTCCAGCGATTGCGCTGGGCTGGCCTTGATCCGCAGAAATACCCCTTTGCGCTGATTCCATCCTACGAAACGTTTCATTTTGCCAAGCCCAACCCGGCCTATTTTGCCGAATTTTTAAGTCGGATAGGCTGGCCCGAAGGGCCGATTTTGATGATCGGGAATGATCCAGACCACGATGTGCGCGGCGCAAACGGGCTGGGGCTGCCCGTTTTCTGGATTACGGAGTTGGGCGCTGAAATCCCTGATGGTTTTCCTGCCCCCACTGCTAGCGGCGCGTTGACCGATGTACTCCCTTGGATCGACAGCCAGCCCCCCGAACAACTTAAAGCCAAATACGAGACACCCAGCGCCATCATCGCTACTCTGAGGGGCTGCGCCGCGGCGCTGGCGGGTATGACTACAGAATTTCCACACGATTGGTGGGGAAAATGCCCTGATCCAGAAGAGTGGTGCCTGACTGCGATTATTTGTCATTTACGAGATGTAGAACACGAAATCAACCTGCCGCGCTTGCAAGCCATCACCCGCGGCGAAAACCCCTTTATTCCCGGTGTGGATAGCGATATCTGGGCGGCAGAGCGCGGCTATAAACAGCAAAACGGCGAGAAAGCCTTAGCAAATTTCCTCGCCGCCCGCATCGAAACTTTAGAATTATTAGACGAGTTAGCCACCAGCGATTGGAAGCTACCCGCTCATCATGCCATTTTTGGCCCTACGCGTCTGGACGAGTTGGCCGGGTTTATGGCCCGCCATGATCGCCTGCATATTCGTCAGGTGCATAAGACCATTGAAACGATCACAAGATTGCAGTCGTAAAATCGTTTTTATCCGCCGAACAGTCCGCCAAGACCTTTCAGCAAATCGCCAGTATCCAGGCCGCCTTCGAGAATATCGTCCAGCCGCCCGGCAATCGAATCGGGCAGTTTGTCTTTGACATAATCCAACACGACCATAACCGCTTTCTCAGCAAGTTCTTCCGAAATTCCAGTTTTCTCAACTACTAACTTAACTAATTCATCCATAATTAGCCTCCTTTGGCAGTACAATATTAAAATGAATACCAACATTCTACCATTCGATAACCGTTTCATCCGTCTGGTGAATTATTGTAACAATCCCAAAATATGAAACTTGAACCCGTTTTCGAGAATAAGATCGCCTTGGTGACAGGCTCTGGCCGCGGCATTGGGCGCGCTATTGCTCTGCATTTTGCCCAACGCGGCGCAGACTTGGTCATCAACTTTTTCCGTAACCGCGCTACCGCCGAAGATACTGCAGCCGAAGTTGAATCCCTGGGGCGTCGTGCGCTAGTTGTTAAGGCCAATATTGGCGATTTGGAGAGCCTGAATCATCTATTTGATGAAACCGAACGCGTTTTCGGCGGGCTGGATATTTTCGTCCACAACGCCGCTTCGGGCTTCAACCGCCCGGCGATGGAACAACGCCCAAAAGGTTGGGATTGGTCGATGAATATCAACGCCCGCCCACTGTTGTTTGGTGCACAACGCGCTGCCCCATTGATGCAGGCCCGCGGCGGTGGGCATATCGTTGCGATTACCAGCCCCGGCTCGCAGCGCGTGCTACCCGACTACGTCAGCGTGGGGGCCAGCAAAGCCGCTCTCGAAGCCGTAATGCGTTATCTGGCGATCGAACTGGCTTCGCAGCAGATTGTGGTCAATGCTGTCTCACCGGGTGTAGTCCTTACGGATGCTTTGCAGCATTTTGATGCCATCCGCAGCGATGATGATCTCATTGAGCGTGCCAGGTCGTTAACGCCCAGGGGAAGATTGGTTACGCCTGAAGACGTAGCTGGTGTTGTGGCGTTTTTGTGTTCATCAAAAGCTGCAATGATTTGTGGTCAAGTTATTGTAGTGGATGGTGGCTATACGCAGATTTTACCAGGGGCATTTTCCTGATTTTTACGAAAGACCTTCGAAGTCTTATACTCGCCTGTGCAGGTCGCAAACCGCGTTGCTACTGATTCACTGCGTTCGAAATGCTGCGCAAAGACTTCGAATGACCACTGATTTAGAGTACATCTTCTAACCCCGTGAGCATATCTGCTGTAGATGGTTGGCGTTTGTTTTCAGCAATACAACGTTTTAAAATGGATTATATGATGGCTATGCGCATTTTTTAGCAGTAGCGAATGGCGATCAGCCAAGATTTTTTATACTTATTCTTCCACCAGAATTGCCCGCGCAGGCGCGCCGTCGCTGCCCTGGATTTTGAGCGGCAGGCAGTAGAGCGTGTATTCGCCCGGCTCAATGGCGGAGAGATCAAGCCCTTCCAGCGGAATCACGCCCGCGGCGAGTAGAATGCGGTGCGTCGGCACAGGGGAGCGAAATGGGGCCACGGAGAGATAATCCACCCCGATCAGTTTGATACCGTGCGCTACAAGCCATTCGGCTGCATCTGCATCGGGGGCGGCGAAATTTTCCTGGAAGGTATCATTCCCTGCAGCCCACCAATCCGAGTTGCGCGTTTTAAGCAGCAGGCGCGTGGTTCCATCAGGAATGTCAGCCGCTTCGAGATCGGCAACAGTGATATCTACGCCGACATTGGGAAGCTGCACGACGCGCGCCGGGCCTGTAAGAATTTCCAGGGACAGAGATTCCACTGTTTTTGCATCCCCACCCAAGAAATGGTAGGGCGCATCGACATGCGTGCCGATATGCACCGTGGCGGAGAGATGAGTCACATTGGCATCAGCGCCAGCTTCCATTTTACTGATGCGACGCAATTCAATTTTGGGATCGCCTGGCCAGGTGGGAAGTTCGGGCTTAATGGTTAGCGATATATCGTGGATGATCATATTTTTCTCATTTCCGTCCTGTAACGCGCTAACGCTTTATGGTTGATGGTCACGCCCAGGCCAGGGGTTTCTGGGACGGTGATGGTGCTGTCGGAGTTGAGAGTAAAAACTTCGTTGGTGATGTCTTCGGCATAATAACGCTCTGTGGCAGAAATATCACCCGGCAACTTAAAATTAGACAACGAAGCAATCGCCAGATTGGATGCTCGCCCAACGCCGGTTTCAAGCATCCCGCCGCACCACACGGGGATGTCGTGCGCGGCGCATAGGTTATGGATCAGCACACCCTGACTGAGACCGCCCACCCGCCCCGGTTTGATATTGACCACGCGGCAAGCGCCCATCTCGATGGCCTGGCGGGCATGCGCAGGCTTGGTAATACTCTCGTCCAGGCAGAGCGGCGTGCGGAATTTGGGCTGCAAGCGGCTGTGATCCCAAATATCATCTTCGGCGAGGGGCTGCTCGATCAGTAATAAATTGAGATCATCAAGAGGCAGCAGGGCTTGCGCGGTTTCGAGGGTATAGGCCGAATTGGCGTCGACTTGCAAACGCAAATCGGGAAAGGCGCGGCGCGCGGCCTGTGTATCGGCGATATCGCGGCCGGGCTTGATTTTAATTTTGACACGACGATAGCCCTGGGCGAGATAATCATCCACGGCGGCAACCAGCGCCGAGGATGATGGCTGAATCCCCACCGAGACGCCAACATCCACCCGCTGATGCACACCCCCCAGAAGTTGACGTAGCGATTTCCCCTGGGCATGCCCCCGCAAATCCCAGAGTGCCATCTCTACTCCGGCCTTAGCCATTTGATGCCCCTTGACGTGTGCCACACGGCGCTGAAAATCGGCGGCATCGCTGACATCCTGGCCCAACAAAGGCGGCAGAATAAATTCTTTGAGAATCAGCCAGGACGTGCCGCTGGTTTCATACGAATAGCCAGGATCATAGTCGGCGGCACACTCGCCCCAGCCGGTGAGCCCATCGGCCTTGATCTCGATCAGGATGCAATCGCGGGTATCAATGCTTCCAAAGGAGGTCGCAAAGGGAGACTGTAAGGGCATGCGGATGTAGTGAAGAGTGATTTGTTCAAGTTTCATAGCAATACCGTGGGTAGGTTTCAAGTTACAGGTTGAAGGTTGAATTGCAGGCGCTCGTCAGCGGTTTTCGTTCGCTAAAAAGTGCTATCGCCGTGGCTGAGGATATAAAAACTGCGCGGGGGGTTACCGGGTTCAAAGACGAAATCTGTGACGATATAGCCGCGGGCAAAACAGGCTTGAAATACCTGGCGGCTGTGAATGCGCCAGTTCAAAGCCAATGGGGGGTTGGCGGTGCGCAGGGCCTGAAAATCGGCGGGGATTTCGACAAGCAGCAGCCCTGATTGCCGATTGGGGATTGAGGTCACATCGGCGGGCGGCGCGGGGAAAGCGGCAATCCATTCATGTACCGGATTAATCAATTTAGCTTCGGCAGATGGATACTGTGCGAGATCAAGTCTGCGGCGGCTCGTCCGGCTGAGGCGCTTCTCGACCCGCGCAGTATTCACCCACCAATCGACGCGGAATCGGTCGGAGGGTAAACCAGCGTTGAGGCCATCTCGCATCTCGCCGTAATAATCCGGGATATTGGTATTGCAAATAGCACCCAGTTTGGCGATATTCAGATTGGCATTGCGGCTGAGTAGTGGATCGTAGGTCCAACAGATGCGCTCGCCCCCCTGATTACGCACAAATTGCCATTGAGCGCGTTTGAGGGCAAACCCCAAACCCTGATCGCGATATTCGGGGTGGATGCCGGCCATGTGCGAAACGTGCATCAGCCGCGGCCCCGAAGATGTTTCTTCAATGCCGGGGAATCCAAACACAAACCCGATGAGAAGATCGCCTTCATAGGCGCCAATCACCACCCCACCATGATCGACCGCCGCGCGCAGCATATGCACCGGCACAACGGTGGTTTCGCTCCCCGGCCACACCAGGCGCTGTAAATCTTCCACCTGATATAAAGTTTCGGTTGATTCGAGCATACGTAAATCGGGCATATTATCGTTTCCGGCGAAATGCAGAGCGGAATAATTCGCGCCGCCAGTTACGCTCGTTAAGATAACCCAATTGATGCGACATCCGCGAAGGCATCAGATTAAAGACGCGCGGAATCGTATCGAGTGAACAGGTACGGTTATACGCCAGATAATCGAGCCAGTAGACCGAAACCGGTGAATTTGGCAGCATATATTCCACCATTATAGTGAGGGCGCGCATATAGGGTGGCGAGAAAGGCATAATTCTGCGATGAATGCCCAACTGCGCCAAGATGGTTTTTAACACATCACTCAGGGTTAAAAATTCAGGGCCGCCAAGTTCATAGGTTTGATTGCGCGTCGCATTTTCGTCTAACGCCCAGACCATGCAAGTTACCAGGTCTTCAACCCAGATCGGCTGCATCAGGCTGGAGCCATCCCCCGGAAGAAAGAAGACAAACGGCAGCGCTGATAAAAGCTGCGCCAACCCGGTGGTAAAACCGTCGTTGGGGCCAAAGACGATCCCCGTGCGCATAATTGTGGCGTCCAATTTGCTGCGCCGAATATGCTCCTCGGCAATCGCTTTGGCCTTGAAAATCGGGTACGCCGAGGCGCGGTCTGCGCCGAGATGGCTGAGATAAAAAAAACGGTCCACACCCGCATCGGCGGCTGCACTTAACACCGTTTGCGTACCGCGCACATCCACCTCCAGTAGATCCGCTTCAACGCCGCTGCGTTCCACCCCGGCCAAATGATAGATCGTATCCACGCCAACCAGAGCGGCGCGCAGACTACGTTCATCATTCAGCGCGGCGAGAGCCACCTCCACCGGAACGCCCTTAGGCAACCGCGGCGAATTTTGCGAGGGGCGAATTAGCGTGCGCACCTGATAACCCGCATCCACCAGTTGCCGGATGAGCGCCCGACCAATAAAACCCGTACCACCAGTTACAAGAATCATAGGCCAAAGATTATAGCACGCATCATTGGCACGGCACTTGCAACAGAGGGATGGTCTCAACGAAGACAGACCAACCCATTGATCAGAAAATCAACTAACCCAGATCAAACGAAAAGACGAACTCATGAACCGACTCGGCTTCCACTACTACCCCGACACACTCCACTACAGCCAGCGCGATTTAGAAACCTGGCTGCCGAGGCTAAAAGAGCTTGGCGCGGGCTGGCTGGTGTTGCAAACACCCTCTGAGCGCGCTCTGCCCGAAAGCTTCGTGCGCGGCTTGCTGGATGCATCCATCGAGCCATTGCTGCATTTTCCGCTGGCGCTGGAGCCAACCTACAACGCTCAAGATTTCGAAATTCTCTTCAAAAGCTATGCCCGCTGGGGCGTGCGCTATGTGGCGCTTTTCGACCGTCCTAATTTGCGCAAAGCCTGGGGCGGTATCGCCTGGACGCAAACCGAACTGGTTGAACGTTTTATCGACCGCTATCTGCCGCTGGCCGAGGCTTGTCTGGATGCCAACCTGACTCCGGTGTTCCCACCCCTGGAACCCGGGGGCGATTATTGGGATACATCTTTTCTCAAAGCCGCACTGGAGAGCCTGCAACGCCGCGGTAAAACTGCTTTGCTGGCCAATTTGGTACTGGGCGCGTATGCTTACGCGGGTGAGCATCCGCTCGATTGGGGTGCAGGCGGGCCTGAGCGTTGGCCTGGCGGGCTGCCCTATTTCACCCCGCCCGACGAGCAAGATCAGCGCGGCTTTCGTATTTTTGACTGGTATTCAGCCGTGGCACGCTCCGTGCTGCATACGCCGCGTCCCATTTTTCTTTTTGGGATGGATGTGCCCCCCGGAGAAAGTCAAACCGAAACAAGGTTGGCCATCGCCCAATTGTTGAATAATGCGCCCGTGGCAGGGATGGAAGCCATCCCGGAAACGGTGTTGGGAGGCGCATTTTGGCTTTTGACAGCCCCCAAAGGCCACGCAGACCAGCATCAGGCCTGGTACCAACCCAATGGAACGCAGCTCCCCATTGTAGATACCCTGGCTCAGACAGTAAAAACCACCCTCAAAAACGCCTCCCCAGCCCCCGGGAAAAATGCGAAGATCGCTCATTATCTATTACTACCCAGCTACGAGTGGGGCATCCCCGAAAAATATCTCGAATCCATCTGGCCGTATGTCAAAAAACATCAGCCTACAATCGGATTTTCCATCGAGGAAGCCGCTCAGGCGCAGCGCATCACCGTGATTGGTACGGAGAGTGATTTTCCCGAAACAAAGCTGCGCGAACTGCGCGCTCAAGGGAGCATTGTGGAACGAATTGAAGCAGATGGTATGAATCTTGCTACGCTTGTAGGTAAATACATTTAGCGGATTCTTTGGAGCCAAGCATGAATACGACAAATTCACACACCCTACCCACCAAACCCACCCGAGTGATCCCAGCCGCGAGTACCGCGCCAGTGATAAAAGTGCTCGGCATGGGCGGCGGCGGCAGTAACGCCGTTGACCGAATGTTGGAACTCGGCTTGCGCGGGGTTGACTTTGTGGTTGCTAACACCGACCAGCAAGCGCTGCTGCGCAGTGAAGCCCCGCACAAAATTCAGCTTGGCCCCAAACTCACCCGCGGCCTCGGCGCCGGCGGACAGCCATCCATCGGGCGCGAGGCCGCCATCGAAAGCCGCCATCACCTGGCCGAGGCGCTGCAAGGCTGCGATATGGTATTCCTCACCGCGGGCATGGGCGGCGGCACCGGCACCGGTTCGATCTCGGTAGCAGCAGAAATTGCCAAAGCGCAGAAGGTCGTCACGATTGCTGTAGTGACAACGCCTTTCTCGTTCGAGATGGGCCGCCGTCAGCACAACGCCATGCAAGGGCTGCAAGAGCTGCGCAAATCTGCCGACACGCTGATCACCATCCCCAACGACCGGCTGCTCTATGTGGCCCCCAAAGATTTACCCCTCGATACCGCTTTCCGCCTGGCCGACGATGTGCTGCGTCAGGCTGTGCAGAGCATCACCGAGTTAATCACCGAACCCGGACTCATCAATGTCGATTTTGCGCACATCCGACGTATGATGCACCTGGGCGGTGGGGCGCTTATGGCTATCGGGCATGGCAGCGGCGATAACAAAGCTATCAAAGCTGTCAAACAGGCGCTTGAACATCCGCTGCTCGAAACAGTGTCGCTGCAACGCGCCGCGGGCGTAATTGCCAACTTTACGGCCAGCGACGAACTCTCGCTCATGGAAGTCAGCGAAGCACTGATCTACCTCCAAGAGCAATCCAACCCGGATACAGAAGTCATCTTCGGCACCACCCCAAAAGCGCACATGGAAGAGCGCGTTCAGGTTAACCTGGTAGTCACCGGCCTGGGAGCATCCACGCTCGAAGAGGTATTGCCCGGAGCCGAGAAAATTCACCAGCGCCCGCGCACATTCGAGCGACTATCCACCAGCGAGAGCAAAGAAAAACCAGTCTACCAGGTGCCATCCATCACAACCACCGACCTGGATATTCCAGCCTTCTTGCGGCGGCAAAGCCGCTACGCAGGTTAATCATGGATGAAAAAATCCGTCAGGCGCTACACAAAAAAATAGCCCAACGCTTTCCGGAAATTCTTGCGCTCAAGCCGCAAATCAGGCAGCAACAGAAGATTGAAGGGCAAGCACAAACCATGTATTTACTAATCTATAAAACCAGCATCAAAACAGCCCAGGGCCATACCATCCCCAGAATTATTCGAGTCGTTGCCAACGCCCAGGGGAAAATCGTCAAAATAACCACATCCCGATGATTAAAAGAAAGGTGATTGTTATGAGCATATTACAGCGAATAGAACTTAGTTTCTGGCAAATCGCCATCCCCCTGATTCGGGAATCAAAGCTGCTCCGTTTTATTCTGACGCATTTTTATGGCGTATCGCGAAAAAAATTTATCTCAAGTTTTATCATTCCAACAGCCTTAACCGCAGCCCTCGGCCTGACGGCCGGATATATTGGCGGTTTGCTCATTCATTAAGGAATTCCCATGAGACGACAAACGCTTGTCTACATTTTCCTTAGCGTCATCAGCCTCAGCGGGATACTCGCTACGCCTGCGCACGCGCAAGATGGCCTCCCCGGATCTCCGGCCTTCGGCTATGGCGTCTGCTTGCAAATTAGCGGCCACCAGATCGAAACCGCGATTCAGGTTGCCAGCAATTATGGCATCGATTGGCTCACGATTGATTTCAATTGGGCCAAATACTGGCCGGATGCGAATAGCGATCCTCAGTGGGATGAGCTAGACCGGGCGATGAATGCAATTAGCAATACTTCCATCGCGGTGATGGTATCGATCTACAATGCGCCCGCGTGGGCGATGGAGGCCTCTGGGCCCAGCAGCACCTGGACGAGTGAGCTCGCCCTGAGGCTGGCGCGGCGATACCCCCAACATTTACTCGCCTTCGAGATCTTCCCCGGCGCGAATACAGTGCAGGGCTGGGGCACAACCCCCAACGCATCCGCGTATGTCCATTTACTTCATAGTGTAGATACCGCCCTTCGTTCCGCCGGTCACCACCAGACCACGTTGGCAAGCGGGCTAAACCCCATCGAGGGCACTCAGTCGGCGCTCGGTTTTCTGCAATCCCTATACGATGCCGGCCTCGGCACGCAAATCCCCATTATCAGTTTGCGCATCCCTTCGGTAGTACATCCCCCCTCTACCTCGCCGGACGAAGTCGCCGACTATACGTTGCGTTTTTACGAACAGGTTCGCCAGGTGATGCTCGCCAACGGACATCAAAACGGGTTGATCTGGCTAACGCGTTTCGAATGGGGCGGCGGGCAATCGGCAGAAACACAAAGTCAAGCGGAGTGGCTGCAAAACGCCTATATCGCCATGCGCAAACAACTCTATATTGGTGTGGCCTCCTTCTATTGTCTCAACGATACCAGTACAGGCACAAATTTACTCAACACAGATGGCAGTCCCACGCTAACATTGAATTCATTGGGCGAATTAATTGCTTCCGAAAGCGGTCACCATACATCCAGCAGTTCAGATGGATAAATACGAATGACAAAATTACTACGCACGCTATTTTTTTTCACAATTTTTCTCGTTTCCTTGAGTCTGGGATTTCGGCTTAGTTCAAGCAACGGTCTCGCATTTGAATTGCCTCAAAATGCGGTTCCACCGACATCAACCCCAGACCCATCAAGCACGGTTCCGACATTCGAAGAAGAGAACCAACGCAATATTCTGGCAATTGGCGTCAACAGGGTAGATGGCGCTGAACCCCAACTCGAGGGCATCTGGCTGATCGTCTATTTTCATGATTCGCCAGAAGTCAACTTGATTGCATTATTCCCATCCATAGCAGAAGATAGCGCGAGCTATAATGAGAAAATCGCGGGCAGTTTTTCATTAATGCCAGAAGGCGCGCCCGGCGAGATATTTTGGCAAGAGATGGAAACCCGTACCATTCTTTTCCATAATTATTTCGTCTTCGATATGGATGCACTACAGAAAATCACTCAGCTTGTGCAAATCGATGACGATTACACCACCAATCCACCGAACTGGCGCGAAACGCCGATTGCAGCCCTGCGCAGACAAGCCCGGTTACTCGAGCAGATGTGCAGCAGTTTTCAACAAGGCAATCTGACTGATAATATTTCCTCTTTTTTAGATAGTCTTGACCCGCACACCAGCACCAACATCCTGCAATGGGAAATCGAGGCCGATTGGCAATTACTCATTGGCTTCCGCACAGAAATGAAGTGCCTTTTTCCAAACCTGACAATAGCGCCTTAGCAAATACAGCGCTCGCCAGCACAAATTATTTTCAGAAAATCAGGCAAGTTACGCCCGAATGCGGCAACTTGCCTGATTTTCGCACTTAAATACGACTTTTTTACTCTAAATAGGCCAAAAGACTTGCCTAATCAGTGGGTTATCAGTATAATGCCAGAATCATGCCATTCATCACTTATCAATTCATGTTTTCCAATATCCGTAGATTTCAAGCTTTCGCTGCGTAGATAAGAAAATATCGAAATATGGGGGAGTTTAGGTCACGAAAGGCAGCGTACTTCTCTTTTAAATCTTATCCACTGCTGTAGCGAAAGACATAGAATTATTGTTGTTTTTAGCTGTCCTGGCTTTTTGTGATTCCTAAGGAGGATTCATAGTTGAATATTAAATTGGTACTCGTTGAAGGACCATCCCCGGGTGAGGAGTTTGAGCTAACGGGCGAAAAAATAACAATTGGGCGCGATCCAGCGAATAGTTGGCCGCTGGATTACAATGCCGTTTCCCGCAATCATGCCAAATTCACCAAACGAGGGGCATCCTATCAGGTGGAAGATATGGGAAGCAGCAATGGCACATTCGTCAATGGTGAAAAAATTTCGGAACCCTATCTCTTGAATGGGGGTGAAGAGATCGGCTTTGGCAAAGCTGTCAAAGTGCATTATATAGCCATTGGCGCCACCACAATCGAAGAAATCGCAACAGTCCAACCTGTAGAACCTTTGATTTCCACAAAGGTGGAAGTGCTGGATGGCCTGGGCCGAACTACAGTTGGGGAGGTTTTGCCATCGATGGATGTACCGCCCCAGTTGTCGGTAGCGATTGCTGGATCTGTACCAAATGTTTACACACTCACAAAATCCAGGCTGACCTTTGGGCGTGGTGACGACAACGATATCATTATTGCTTCCCCGGTTGTTTCGCGTAACCACGGATACCTTGAAAAGACCGCGCACGGAGGCTACCAAATAGTAGCCTTGCCACAGGCCAGCAACACAGCCTATTTAGATGGATACCCAATCACGGGTCCAAGCGCCCTGGAAAACGACGCCAATATCCGTATTGGGGGGCAAATTCCCGGCGCGATGGTTTCGATGGTCTATCTCTCGCCCTCCGAAGCTGCCACAGCGCTGACCACAGAGATTGCCTTCGGCGATAAAACCGTCATCCAGCTTGGGCGAGCCGCCGAAAATGATGTAATTTTGGGTGTTTCGCAAGTTTCACAATTCCATGCCCAAATCGAAAAGGTCGGGCAGCGTTATAAGATCAAAGATTTGGACAGCACCAACGGCACCTTCGTGAATGATGTGCGCATCCAGACTGAAACCTGGTTATCACGAAATGATTCGGTTCGCATTGGCCCCTATCGCTTTGTGATGGGTGCTGAATCTCTGGCGCAATTTGATGATTCAGTCGATTTGCGGGTTGAGATTCTGGGTCTGAATAAATGGGTCAGCAACGATCTCAATATCTTGCAAGATATTTCGCTGGCATTTCAGCCGCGCGAGTTCGTTGTTGTTGTGGGACAAAGTGGTGGTGGCAAATCCACCCTCGTAGACGCGGTTGCTGGTTATCGCCCCGCCACACATGGGCAGGTCACCGTCAATGGCACCAATGTGTACGAGAATTTTGAGGCCATCCGCGACATCATTGGCTTTGTACCGCAAAAAGACATCATCCACATGGAGTTAAGCGTCTTTGACGCCCTCGACTATACCGCCCAGTTGCGCATGCCGCCGGACACCACCAAGGCAGAACGCCACCAGCGGGTTGAAGAAGTCATGCAAACGCTCGATATCGCCCATCGGCGCGATAACCAGATCATGAAGTTGAGCGGCGGGCAGCAAAAACGTGTTTCGATCGGGGTAGAGCTACTCACCAAGCCCGGCTTATTTTTCTTGGATGAACCCTCCTCGGGGTTGGATCCGGGCACAGAAACCTCACTGATGCACTTGATGCGTCAAATGGCCGATCAAGGGCGCACCATCATTTTAATCACTCATGCGACCAAAAACGTCTTCCTCGCGGACAAGGTAGTATTCCTGGCGCGCGGCGGCTTTTTATCCTGGTTTGGCCCGCCGGACGAAGCCCTGGCATTCTTTGACCAATATCGCTCTGAACGCGATCGCCGCGTCAGCGCGATGGAGTTCGACCAAATTTACGCCGTTCTGGAAGATACGAGCAAGGGCACGCCGGAAGAGTGGGCTGAACGTTATCGCCAACACCCTGCTTACCAAAAATATGTCATTGATGCCCTGGGCGACAAAGCTGGAAGCGTGCAACAAAGCGCTGCGCCGCTTTCCGCCAGCACACCGGCCAATATTGAGACACGCGCCCTGCCCGAAAAGCAAAGGAAAGTCTCTGCGCTGCGGCAGTTTGTTATCCTTTCAAAACGGAACTTGCGCATTCTGGGGAAAGACCGCTTTAGTCTGGCACTCATGTTGGCGGCTTCGCCACTCATGGGGATGATGTCGGTGCTTTTGGCAGCCGTATTGGGAAATAAACCCTTCGATTTCAACACGGGCAACATGAATAATATTGTCATCTCTTTATTTTTGTTGACCATTTATGGCGTGATGATCGGGGGACTTTCTCAAATGCGTGAGATTGTCAAAGAGGGCGAAATCTACAAACGCGAGCGGTTAGTCAATTTGAAGATTTTGCCATACGTGCTTTCCAAAGTTTGGGTGGCGGCTGCTTTGGCGCTTTACCAAACAGCCACATATATGATTATTCACTTCCTGGCCTACGATATGCCCGGCGGCATACTCGAATTTGGTTTGATGTATATATCATTGACCTTAGCGACCCTGGCCGGAATGATGTTAGGCCTATTCTCTTCAGCACTTTCTCCATCCGCCAACGCGGCCCCGCTGATCGTAATCTTGCTGATGTTGCCGCAGATCGTTTTAGGCGGGGTCTTGGTACCCATGCCCGATGCAGTCAGCGGGATCACTTCTACCCGTTGGGCTTTTCAAGGCTTCCTGGGCGTTTCAGGCGTAGGCTCGGATATTGCTGCCGATATTTGCCTGACGCTGCCTCCGGAAAAAATTGCAGCCATGTCGGCTGAAGACAAGCTCGCCAATGGTTGTAAATGTTTGGGCAGCAATGTCGTCCGGGAAGAATCGTGCAATTTCCCTGGCATTGGTAGCCTCTATCATCCAGCCATTGATGAGGCATTACCACCCGGCCCAGGCCCAGAACCCGTTCGTCCGGCTGACCCCGTTATTCCGGAGGCGCCAGAGCAGCCGGTTGACCAATCGGACTCGGTGGCTGTAGCAGCCTATCTTGCTGAATTGCAGGAATATCAGACAGAAGTTGAACAAATCCAGGCCACCTCAAAGGCCGAATTTGCGGCCTACGAGGCAGAGATTGAAGTTTATAAAGCCAAAGTGGTTGCTTTTCAGGAAGCTTCAATCACCCACCAGGCAAATGTTGTTTCGTCCATCCAGCCAGCCGAGACCTTTATCAAAACCTATCGGGAAAAATTTGGCTGGGCGTTTGTCAATAAAGCCAATCCCGCAGAATATGGCGCGTTTCTTTTGAAAACCTGGATTGCCCAGCTTGTGATTAGCGGAATCCTGTTCGTTGGGATCGTCTTGCTGCAAAAACGTAAGGATGTGAACTAGATGAAACTGCGATCATTATCCATTATGAGCGCGATCCTGGCTCTAGGGTTGGCTGCCTGTGGGGGCGGGGCCAGCGCCCCGGAAATGACCGCTCAGGCGCTGGGGCAATCCATCTCGCTGACCGCAACGGCTGGAGCGAGTGACGGCTTTGATGCCCAGGCTGATCTACAAACGGCGGTGGCTCAGGCAACCGAGCAAGCCGCCGCCGCGGTTGCCACACAGGCAGCCCTGGCAGGACTCGACGCTGAGGCTGCAGCCGCAACGGCGACGGTTGAAGCGCCGATTCGGGCCGAATTGCCCCTATACGGGATTGACCCGGCCAACGGGCATGTGGCCTGGATACATCCCCCGACCGCGCTTACCGTGACGGGATATTTGCAACACGATTATGTTAACGATTTTATCGGCACCGTGGCGCAAAACTTCGTCGTTTCAACGGATATTACCTGGGATACAACAACCGGGCTGGCAGGTTGCGGGCTGGTTTTGCGCTCGAATGGCAATCAGGATGCACTAAGCCAATATCTGGTGATTGCCACCCGCGGAGCGAATGGGCATGTTGTTTTCAACTCCATGCTGGACGGCAAACTACGCAACGGGATTGATTTCTATGCCTATGGCCTTGACCCCAACTTCGATTCCCACAATGGCACGACCAATCGTCTAACGGTTGTCGGGCGCGGCAACACCTTCACTATTTTCACCAATGGGGTTCAAATTGGTCAAGTTGTAGCCGGAGATCAACCCGTACTCGTTTTGCCAGTTGCTCCAACTCAACCCCCGGCAAATGCGTCAGCAGAGCAACAAACCAAATTCGATCAAGAAGTATCCAAACATGAAGCATTAGTCGCCAGTATCCAGAGCAATTTCAAACCGAATCTGGCTGTCGTCCAATCTGAAACACCCTACTTTGAACGTGGTTTTGTGGCAATGGTCGCCTTGAACGAATCGGGAACCACCAATTGCCAATTCAACAATGCCTGGTTGTGGATTGTTGACAAATAGATGGAAACTACTCAGCCTGCGGCGAAGGCGTAAGCCTGAGCGAGAAACAAGAAAGCTGAGTAGTTTCAATAAACGTAATTATTTACCAGAGATAGCAAAGAAATTATTGGAGGTATTTTATGTCTGAACCCTCATGGATAGGCCGCAAACTCAGCGACCGATACGAGATTGAGGATTTGCTGGGCGCAGGAGGCATGTCTTCTGTTTTTCGAGCGAATGATCCTAACTTGCGGCGAGCTGTTGCGATAAAATTAATTCATCCCCATTTGTCCTCAGACCCACAATTTATCAGCCGATTCGAGGAAGAAGCGGTTTCTGTTGCACAATTGCGCCATCCAAATATCATCCAGGTACACGACTTCGCCAACGACGGTGATACTTATTATATGGTCTTGGAATTCGTGCCGGGCGAAACCCTGGAAGATCGCATGAAACGCCTGAATGAAGATGGGCGCAGCTTTTCAACCCATGATGCTGTCGAAATCATTGCCAATATTTGTGATGCTTTAGAATACGCCCATAAGCGCGGCATGATCCACCGGGACATCAAACCAGCCAATATCATGCTCAATCTTCAGGGGCAATCCATTTTGATGGATTTCGGCATCGCCAAGATCGTCGGCGGGAAACAGCACACAGCTACGGGCGCAGTTGTCGGAACAGCTTTCTACATGGCCCCCGAGATCATTCGGGGAGAAATGGCCGATCACCGGGTGGATATTTATTCCCTGGGCGTGACATTATTTGAGACCCTAACAGGCAAGCGGCCTTTTGAAGCCAACTCTGCAATGTCCATCTTAATGATGCACGTCAATGACCCCGTTCCTGACGCAAGCCAAATCAACCCGGATGTGCCGCCCGCGCTCGTTGCTGCGGTAGTCAGAGCCATGGCCAAAGACAAAAATGAGCGTTATCAGACAGCCGCCGAATTTGCAGCGGCATTACGCGCAGCAAACCTCAGTCAAACTACGGATGCCAAACCCATCGAAAATATTGCCCCGCCAGATTTATCGGGAACCATTATCGAAGAAGCTCCACTTACTGGAGCCGAAGCGATGGGCGGCACCATGATTGAAGATGCTCCTCCTGTTGAATCTCCAAAGATAGCTGGCACGATGATCGAAGAAGCTCCACCCGCAGAATCTTTAAAGATGTCTGGAACCATGATTGATGAAGTTCCGTTCAGCGAATCGTTAAAAGTAGCGGCTCCGGCAAGTGTAGCCAGCACTATAAAACCTGGGCCGCCGCCAACAAAACCACCCGCTACGGCTACGGCAAAAAAGCCAAAAGGTGGCTTGCCGCTTAAATGGATTGGGATCGGCGCAGTCGGCGTTATTCTGATTGGCGCACTGGCTTTCTTTGGGCTTGGCGGCTTCAGTGCCTCAGAGCCAACTGCCACCCCCACTATGGAGCCCACCGCTACGACAGAACCCACCGCCACATCGGAGCCAACCGCGACTCTGACTCCAGAGCCTTCCGCCACATCGGAGCCAACAGCCACCCTGGAGCCAACGGAAATCCCCACGGCAACATTGCCCCCAGGGCCTCAAGTGCGCATCAATTCCATTATGCTGGACGGCAGTACCTACGTCGTTGAGTATGAAACTTTTGAGTATACGGAAGTTTTGCCGGGGATGCATGTCCATTTTTATTTTAACAATTTCACCCAGGAACAAGTCGGGTCTGGTGGTGGTGGGAGCTGGTTCTTGTACGGCGGCCCGCGCCCCTTCCGCGGTTTTACCACGAACAATCGTCCCGCTAGCGCGACCCAAATGTGTGCGATTGTCGCGAATCCCAATCACACCATTATTTTGGATACCGGAAATTGTGTTGATCTTCCGTAAAATACTTTTCTACTAGCCAAAACACCCGTTATTTGGCGGGCGTTTTGGCTAGTGTAAATGCGCTAAAAAGGAAAAATATCCGTTATGAAAAACAAACTTGTTATGGGGATCTTGGCGCTAGTATTCGCCACGCTTGCCTGTGGAATACCCACTACGACTGCAACACCCGATGGACCAAATCTTGAGGCAACCCAATTGGCAGCCACAATCGTTGCATTACAACAGAATCAAAATGCGCCAACCACCGCCCCGACCAGTGAACAAGCCCCGGCAAACACACAGGCTCCGGAAGCAACCACGGCGCCAACAGTTCCTGGAAAACCGATGTTATCCGTTAGCGTGAATACCAACTGCCGCTCTGGCCCCGGCCTCAAATACCCGATCACTGGCTCGATTGTAACCAATGGCTCCTTTGAAGTGGTTGCGAGGCCAGCCAGTTCGGACCCTTATGTGATCATCAAAAATCCCGGCGGTGGCGCAGATTGTTGGGCGTGGCTTGAACATGCCACCATCACCGGTGATACCAGCGCCCTGCCGACTATCTCAGCGCCACCGATCCCGCTGGGGTCAATCAGCGGATTGGTTTGGATAGAAGATTGTGATGATTTAAATCCCGCAACTACCGGTTGCATAACCATGAGTTCCGGCCTTCCTGAGGGCGATGGAGTTTTCAACAGCGAATTCTTGCTCTCGGGTATCGTGGTGGAATTATTTTCCGGAAAATGCCCCCCGACAACATCAAAGGCTACGCAATCAACAAACTCCAGTGGCGGCTATAAATTCGATGGGCTGGAAGCGGGCACATATTGTGTGGTGGTCGATACGTTCAATCACGGTAATGATACTGTGTTGATACAAAATTTTGGAGGCACCTTCACCTTCCCGAACCGCAATAACACCGTCCAAACCCATCAGGTGGATCTCTCGCCGGGCAAAAATGTAAATGGATTCAACTTTGGCTGGGATGACTTTGAACAATAGACAGAACAGGATTTTCACGGCTGCATAAGAATCAAATCCATCCACGCGAGCCATTCCAACGCAAGCCCCCTGTGAGATAAACTCTTTCAGGGGGCTTGCTGATTCCCAAAAATTTGCCTTGTCTTAGTTTTTGAACTACACTTATACAAAAGCGCAAGGCGCTGCCAAGCGCAGAGCAAAAAATGGTTAAATCTGTAATCGTCAACAAAAGCTTGAACGCGCGTCATTCTGAACGGAGCGCAGCGGAGTGAAGAATCCCTGAACCGTAATATTGAAACGTGCCTATGCCAGTGATGAATCAAGCCGCTTCTAATGTCATTCCTAGCTACGCTCGGAATGACAACGCTAGTTTCGCTGTTCAAGCTACTATTGCCCCATACAAATAATGGTTGAGTCCGCTTAATTCGCATCTGTTGGAGATATGTAATGAAAAATCGGCAACCCAATAACCCCCTGCATGGGATTACCCTTGAAATGATGCTGAAACAGCTGGTTGAACAATTCGGCTGGGAGGAGTTGGGAATCCGCATCCCTATAAAATGCTTTACGCATGATCCCAGTATCAAATCCAGCCTGAAATTCTTGCGCCGAACGCCCTGGGCAAGAAAAAAAGTTGAAGAGCTATACCTGAAATCAATTTCTAAATAGGGTCTCGCAGCCTCAATCCATAAACCCTCACACGCGCTACAACTGGAGGTAAACTCATGCCCGAACTTATTTACCGCTCCGCGACCGAATTAGCCGAACTCATTCGCGAAAAAAAAGCTTCTGCTACAGAAATTCTGGAGGCACATTTGGCACAGATCGCCAAATACAATCCCAGCCTAAACGCGATTGTGACGCTGAACGAAGAGAATGCCCGTCAAACTGCGTCTGCCGCAGATGCTGCGCTCGAAAAAGGCGTTCTATGGGGGCCATTGCATGGCGTGCCGATCACCATCAAAGATGCTTTCGAAACGGCGGGACTGCGGACGACCAGCAGTTTTAAGCCCCTTGCAAATTACATCCCTGAGCAAGATGCCACCGTTGTCGCCCGCTTGCGGCAGGCAGGCGCGATCGTTTTAGGAAAAACCAATATGCCCATGCTGGCTTTGGACATCCAGAGCGACAGTCCGCTATTTGGAAGGGCAAATAATCCCTGGAATATTACCTGTACACCGGGGGGAAGCACGGGGGGTGGCGCGGCCTCCCTCGCGGCAGGATTCTCGCCCCTCGAAATTGGCAGCGACCTCGGGGGGTCTGTGCGAATCCCGGCTCATTTTTGCGGGGTATTTGCGCTCAAGCCCACAGACCATCTAATCTCACTGGCAGGCCACATTCCCGAGCCACCCGGATCACCACAAGGGGTACGCCATATGGGAATGCCTGGTCCCCTGGCGCGCTCCATAGACGATTTGCGGCTAGCACTCTCTTTGATTGCCGGTGCAGATGGCCGCCGCTGGGAAGCACCGCCCATCACGGTAACACCGGTGCAAAAAAAGCCGCTAAAAACGTATCGCATTGCATGGACAGATCACTTTGGCGGAGTGGCCGCATCTCAAGAGACGCGGGCAATCATGCAAAAATTGGCTGGCGATCTGGGCCAGGCGGGTTGCCATGTAGAGCAAATTTCTCCACCAGATTTTGACTATGACCTGGCCTGGCAACTCTATGGCGAGATCGCAGGGGCAGAAATTGGCTCCGGCATGGATACAATTCCCCGCTTGCTAACGAGTTTACAATTTCGAAGGATGGCAGATCCATCGCCGCTCAAAAAGGGCTATGTGAGTGGCCTCGGGTTGAAAATGACACGCTACGCGGAGGCGCTGACCAGCCGCGACCTATTGATCGCTCAATTGGAAGTTTTTCTCTCCAAATGGGATGCCTGGCTGTGTCCGGTTACCGTCGGAGCAGCATTTAAACACTGCAAAACTGGGCAGCCTATCGAAATCGACGGTCAGGATGTCCCCTATTTCACGGCAAATATGAGCTTCACAACCATTTTCAACATGACCGGAAATCCGGTTGTCGTTCTCCCCGCTGGGCATACGAAAGCTGGCATCCCTGTCGGAATTCAAGCCGTGGGCCAGCGCTGGAACGATATGGCGCTTCTGGCAGCAGCAGAAGCGCTTACTGAAATTACGGGTAAGTTTCAATCGCCACCAAATTTCTAAGTTCAGAGATGATACAGAGCGCGATAACGAAGAAATGCCCCTTTATGTAGGGGCATTTCTTGTGGGCGGAACAGGACTCGAACCTGCGACCTCTTCCGTGTAAAGGAAGCGCTCTAACCAACTGAGCTAACCGCCCGAAGCAGTGGGGATTATACCTAAAAGGGCAGATTATTACAACAATTTCCACACACCACAAGAATTACCCTCCAAGCGCATCCTGTGATAAACTCTACTCATACCTTATTTTTGCGCAAATACAGCGCATTTCTATTCGATAACGCAAACGCAAGGCATTTCTATTCGGAAATTTGAGCCAAAATGCGGCGCTTGAAAGCCATTTGTTGTATCCTCTGAAAAAAGCTT
>Ga0233437_1001831_pt1 | contig 35939 bp, 31 predicted proteins | sample SI_122_August201_FD_182714 | JGI IMG/M metagenome (GOLD analysis project Ga0233437, IMG submission 182714) | Seawater microbial communities from Saanich Inlet, British Columbia, Canada - SI_122_August2016_200_MG | ecosystem: Environmental > Aquatic > Marine > Inlet | place: Canada: British... | reverse complement strand
CTCCTATGAAAATAGAATTAAGGCTCCCTTTTTGTTTTCACCGTATAGCACGGCAAATTTTTGAGAGCCAAATTGATGCTTTCTTTTCATAGCATAGATGTATTTCTTAGTTGTGTCATCAACTTTAGTTTATTTTTTCACAAATAAATATAAAAACTTCCGAAACCTAATTGATTTCGGAAGTTTTTATAAATCGCCTCTATTTTCATTCGTTGGATAGAGCAATATTTTGCAGCTCATCAGGGTCCAAGATGCGGATTTTCTCTCTTTCCAGTTCAATGAGATTATCTTCAACAAAGGCGCGGAAAGCACGATTGATTACTACGGGGACTGTCCCGATGCGAGCAGCAATCGCAGCTTGGGTGGCCCATTTTTTACGGTTAATCGTATTGGCGTCGGATTCTTCTATTAGGAAACGTGCCAGACGACTTTCAACAGAGCGGAGTGATAGATCAGTGACCAGATTCATGGCGTATAGAACACGCTGAGCCAGGTTTTCGATAATTGATTTTGCTAGGCAAGGATGCTTGTCTACTAGGTTGAGTAATTCTTTTCGTTGAACGATGAGGACTTTTGAAGGTTCCAAGGCTTCTACCGAAACCACATTCACCCCTCCAGTGAGAACACCTACTTCATTAAATGCTTCCCCGGGTCCGACAAATCTGATAACTTGCTCTCTGCCAGAAGAAGATATTTTGACAGCTCGCAACCATCCGCTTTTGACAACATAGAGCCCAATACATGGCTCCCCTTCCATAAAGGTAAACTGACCAGTTTCGTAAGTTTCTTGTATTGTGGCTGAAGCGACATGTTTTAAAGCAGCAGAATCTAACTCTGAAAAATAAGAAATCTTGGATAATAATTTAAGCACTTCTTCTTCACTCATGGGGCAGTTCCTTTCAAATTTATCCATCATCATAAACCCTCATGCTCTGCCTGTCTTTGATATATAGCAAGGATGCTCTCCGAATCAAAAAAGGGTTTGCTGAATGATGCAGCAAACCCTTTTGAGTGTTAATTTTAATTAGATAATAAAGTTGTCTACTCGCCTGTAATCAATTTCTGCGTCTTGGGAAGGCAAAGGATGACGAGCAAAATAGTGCTCATAATTGGAGCAGGCAAGAACATCGAGAAGCGATTGACTTCAAGCATATTGTGGATGCCCATTGGATAACCGCCGATTATAGACATAGTAGCTGCGAAGATACCCACTGGTATCGCCCATGATTTTTGCTTGAGTGCCGCAAAAATAAAGATTGCCCAGCCCGCTGCGCCCCACCAATTAACCTGCTGAAATACCACAAACATCCCGTTCCAGAAGGAGTCTGCACCAGCGACAAATTCCGAAGGGAACTGATAAGTTGTCTGGAATTTAGAAAGTGGTGCAACACCATCAATAAAGGTCAGCACATAAGCCAACCCTGCTGTGAAAGTGAGCCCAATAACTTTTTTATGTACACCGCCGATGAAGAGCATCCCAAACCACATCACTGCTGCGAGCAGAAAGACCCACAATGTAGGAACAGGTAGCCCGCTATCACCAGCAGGGATCATTGGGAAGAATCCAGCCAAGAGCAAAACGGTAGCTGCGACAGCTCCCCAGAACCATGCCCAATCCTGTTCTTTTAGGAAGCCCCATAAGACTGCGGCAGAGAGTGCCCCAGCTGCTGTTCCCAGCCAGCCTAATAATGCGTAAACGAAACGAACGGTATTGCTCTCTTCCCATTCTCCTGCGCCAAAATGGGTGTGTATGACCGTGTTATAGGTGCTGGCGATGAAATACAGGGCTAATGCCCCTGCTAGCATCCCAACAACGGATAGAAGTGCGCCGAGCTTGTTATTATTTTTCATATTCTTTCTCTCCTAAGATAAATTCTAAGTGTTGTTATTTAAGGGCACTTAGTGTGAAGGTTGGCACAAATATAACACGACTAATTTTATAAAGATTTACCTTAAGGCAAATAAAAAAAAGGAGATGCTGCAAGTCGCAACATCTCCTTTGGAAACAAGAAATCTTTCTACTCTTCTACTTCATCATAGAGTGCAGATTTGAACGCGGGCAAGAGTAATAAGACAACCAAGATGATGCCCTGCAAGCCTGCCATCCAATAGGTGGAGGTGAAGACTGAGGCGGCAGCAGTATTTTTAGGAACTAACGATGCGACCAATGGGCGCGCATAATGAGCGGGGAATGCGCCAATAATCATCATTGCAGCGGTCATAAGGGCCAAGTACCAACCTGATTCTTTGCGCTGAGCAAGTTTCCAGATAGCAAGTCCAGCTAAGATGACGACGAGGAACATAATTGGTCCCGTGCGTTTAAGGACAGCAGCGGCTGGGTCGAGAAGAGCATTAGCGGGGCTTTTCAAGATCACGCGTAGAGCATGGGGGAAAAGCATGAAACCCTGAGCACCGAGCATTCCCAAAAGGGTGAAGACCCAGAAGGTGGCGTTTTTGGTTTTCTTATCATTTTCTTTCAGGAAGAGAAGTGCCCAGAAGGCAATTAAGCTCAAGAAGAAGGTGATATAAGCGGGCGGGAATCTCTTAAGATTTTCCAACCAGCCCAAGCCGATATATCCATTAACCATCGCGGGGATGGAGAGCAGTGCCATTGCTGTGGGCCAAGCCCACTTTTTGCCAGCATAAAGAGCAAATGAGATTGCAATCAATGCCAAGCCAGCCAGCATTTCAATGCCGCTATAGATGGAACCTACGTAAAAGCGGCTCAGGTGGCCGGCGTTCAAAGCTGTTGCATCCTTTGATTGCTTCATGATGAGTATATCCATCGTGGTGTCAAAAAGTCCAGGGGCTACAAAAACGATGAAAAGCCCCATCAGCAAGGCAAGTATCGCCATGATCGTCCAATTGTTCTTTTTTACTTCTGTCATTATTTTTTCCTTTCAAGAGAGAATATGTTTTGTCACATTAGCAGTGATCTTTCGCGCATTATAAATTACAGTTAAGCGTTAGTCTTTAAGAAAAGTTAAGTTGAGACAAAAAAAGAGATTGATGCGATCGCATCAATCTCTTAGGGTGCTAATTAGAGGGTATTAGTTTTTCTACCACTCATCTCCTTCTGCGAGGAAGAATTTCTTGAAAACAGGCAGCATCAAGACGACAAAGAGTAGCAGCGAAAGCATACCGCCTTGCAGCCATTCCATTGAATTACGGACGACGAAACCTTGAACGCTGACGAAAGCAGTTGCCAAAGCGGTGCTTGTCGCAATATACCAACCGGCTTTTTTCTTCATAGCCATCATAGGGATTGCGATAATCAGCAAAACGGAGGAAACATAGAGCATGAAGCCACCAAGCAATAAAGCTAAAGTTTGGGGGCTGTTGGTCTGAGCAGCAAGAGGCTCAAAGGTGACCCAATCTAGGTGATCAAGATTGGTGATGAAGTGTGCCAATGGGGATGTGATTGGGGGAGGATTTGGGTTGCCAACGATGAGACCATTTGCATCTTTCATGAAGTTGCCAGGGATGTGAATGAAATAGCGCACACCATGTTGAGCATTCATGAAAACCATACCAGAAATGACACCCATCAAGGTGAAGGGGACAAGTTTCTGTAATTTATGTTTGATGGTATCTTGATCTGAGAAAAGAATGACGTAATAAATTGCCAAACTGACGAAAAGAATTGGCATTGCGGCGGGCATCCCTGAAATGGTTGCCGGGGGAACACCTTTCTCAGGGTATTCAGCCAAAACAAGTACGAACCACGGGATTACCATCGTCATACCGGCAACGGCTGGAGCTGCAAAAAGTCCTAAGACAGTTGCGCGTGCCCAATGTGCACCTTGCAAGAGTTTCTTTGAAAGAAGCAATGCAAATGACCCTGCAAATACGAAGAGCACTATCCAGGCAGAGTAGGTCGTTGTCAGGACAGGAATCGCGGGATAGAAATCTGCATCATAGGGGATAAGACGTGTAAAGGCTTGGTCGAGAGAAATCTTTAGCGTTGTCATGGCTTGTGTAGGGGCAATTGCCATCAAGTAGATGCCGCCTAAAATAGCCACAACCATCATCAAAATACGCTGGTTCTTGGTTGTTTCTTTAATCATTTAAATCTCCTTATAAAATAGTTTTTTGATATAATGAATTTCTACATTATTATGCTACATTAAAATAACATGAGTCTTTTGCTTAGTCTTTATAATTCTATAAATCACAATTAGTCAAATGTCATAGAAAAAGGAGACTTCTATCAAAAGAAGCGAACTTTGGGGAGTAAAAAAACAACTAACAGGCTAAAATCTATCTAAAGAAGACAGAGATAAAGATAAGAAAATCACACAATTATTATTAGTAGGAAAACTATGTCCCTAAAATTCTCTGAGCAGATCGCAAAAGATGAGGTTTTCTCTCACCTCAGCACGCGTGACCACGAAGAACTGGCGAGACTAGCTTTTCATGCCAGTTATAAGAAGGGGCAATATATTTGTATGCAAGATGATATTTGGAATCGCGCACTTTATATCTCATCAGGGAAATTGGGATGGGTTATGCTCGCTCCAGATGGCAAACGCCAAGTCGTCTTTAGGATGGGACCCGGACGCATCGTTTGGGGACACTCCCTCTTTGACGGAGAGCCGATGCCCGCAGCACTGGAAGTAATGGAAGATTGCGATGTCTGCCTGTGGGAAGGTGACGTTATTATGCCGATCATCTCCCGCAACGTGGATGCTGTTTGGGCGATTGCTCGAAAATTAGTTGGAACCATGCGCAAGGTACGGGATGTTGTTTACGGTTTTGCTTTTCATCCGGTAGCAGGCAGGTTGGCACATCTACTGCTCAATCACTACAAATCTATCGAAGGACAAGCGGCTCCCCGTGATATGACCCTCGATGAGATGGCGCATACGGTTGGATCCACACGTGAACTGGTTAGCAAGACCCTCCATCAATTTGCGGGAGAGGGGATGATCGAGATCAGCCGCGTTGAGATCACTTTTACAGACCGCAATAAATTAGAGCAACTTCTCAATGAATAAATCCATTGTAACTTTTGTACAGCAATTAGCTCAAGACCCTGTTTTTGCTTCTCTTTCCTCTTCTGAGCTTGAAGAACTTGCCCTTCAGTCTCGATTACGCAGTTATGCAAAAGGCGAGTGGATTGTCCATAATGGTGATATTTGGCCGTATCTTTTGTGGGTGGAGAGCGGAAAAATCAACGCGCTTAAGGAATCAGGCGAAGGCCGAAGTCTCATCACAACCACTATATTGCCGCAAGAAAAATTTTGGGGTTTGGCTTTTTTTCAAGAAGATTTGCCTATGCCTGTCGCATTAGTCGCTGAAGAAGAGAGCCATATTCGTTTGTGGTCGCGAGAACAGTTTTTGCCCTTTCTGCTCAAAAACGGGAAAATGTCTTGGGAGTTTGCCTGTCAAATGGTCACCCGAATGCAGCAAGCCAGCGAAATTGTCGAAAGCCTTGCCTTTCACCCTGTTCCCGGACGCTTGGCTAATCTCCTCCTTGATCGTTACAGCGGCAGCGGAGATATCCCCGTTGCCCGCGACCTAACCCTCGACCAGATGGCATCCCACATTGGTAGTACTCGTGAAATGGTTTGCCGTGCCCTCTACAAATTTGCAGATGATGGGGCGATTAAGATTAACCGTACCGAATTTCTCATCTCAAATGAAGCCCTGCTCGGAGAGATTGCCCACCGAGACTAACCTGATTTGGGCTTGCTCCCATTAAATCAACTTCTCTTTCTCCCTATTTTTTCCTTTCAAAATGGGGGGATGCCAGGGGGGCGTAAGGGCAGGAAAACAACTCACGATTAAAAGAAAAAGCCGCGTTTCAAAAACGCGGCTTTTAGATTCTACTGAACTATTTAGAGGATTAGTCAGTATATTCTTTCAGCAAACGTTCCTTGAAAAGAGGAATGAGTGCAAAAACTACACAGCTTAGCCCTAATAGGCCATTCAACCAATAGTCGACGGTGGTGTAGCGGACGACACCTGTTGCAAAGCCGGCAAGCATGGCGAACAGACCGCCGATAAGCATTAGATACCAACCAGATTCCTTGCGGTTTCCCAATTGGTAGATAGCGGCAGATAAGAACCACCATGCCATCCAAAGTCCGATGAAGCCAACGAAAGTGATTGCAATGCCTTCAGCAAACATCGGGCGCTTGGGGTGTCCATAAAGTACGCGGAATGCTGCGTGACCATTGGCGAAACTATAGGAAGCGGTGACACCCATCGCCAGGAAGGCAAGGAAATCGACCATTTTTTGTTTATTATCGCCTTTGTCCATCAGGAGAATGGCGAAAAACGGGATCAAGCCGATCATCATGGTCGCAACCGCAGGAGGGAACCCGCCGTATTTCGTGCCAACGAAATTCATCCACGGCACGATCATATACGCGCCACCAATCGAGGGGAATGAGAGAGCTAATAATGCTGCGCCACGTGCCCAGCTTTCGCCATTATAAAGAGGCTTGACAATTACCAGTAGGGCGATACCGGCAAGAACGGTCATCGTTCCCCAGAAGGGGAAGAAGAAGCTAACCAACCAGGTGGTTAGGGTCAGCAGATGCCATTTGGCATTTCCATCCGCTTTGAACTGCTCAATACGTTCAAGCTGAAGTTCAAGAATGGGGTTCACCATATTAAATGATGAAAAGGGGACAAAGACAATCATCAAGAATGCCGCGATCAGGACGATCCAAATTACAGTTTTTGACTTTTGTAACATTTTGTGCATCTCCTAAGAACATAATATGAATAAGTGAGCCTATATTATCTGGTTGTGCTTTTTTTTACCTTGATATTTATCAAGAACATCGCAAATAGATTGTTTTCCAGACTAGAGTCAAGTAAAATAAGGGCGTAAACAAAATCTTGGGGATGGAGAAATCACAAGATGGATGATTTAATTAAGAAACTTTCAAAAGCTGAATTTTTCGGCAAGTTTCCTGAGAGTGATCGAGCAGCACTTGCTGAGCTTGCTACGCCTCGCCGTTTGCGATCTGGTGAATATAGCTGCTATCAGGGAGATATTTGGCCAAATGTGTTATTTGTTTCTGAAGGGCGCTTAGATTGGTCTATGATCTCTGTGGCAGGGAAAGAACACGTTCTGTTTTCATTAAGCCCTTATGATGTTTTTTTCGGTCATTCTATTTTTGATGATAAACCGATGCCTGCCTCTCTTAAAGCTACAGAAAACTCGATCGTATATCGCTGGGACCGTAAGGTAATTTTGCCCATTCTCTATCGACACCCAGAGACTTTATGGGAAATTGCTGGCATGCTAACCGGCACGATGCGTAAAGCCAGAGAGATCATTTATGGATTAGCCTTTCAGCCCGTAGCGGGTCGATTGGCAACACTATTATTAGATCAATTTTCCGACCCAGATGATGTTTCAGTTGAGCGTGACTTGACCTTGAACGCAATTGCATCCCGAGTTGCCTCTTCTCCAGAAGTAGTTTGTCGGATACTCCACCAATTTCAGTCAGAGGGCGTTCTCGAAGTTACGCGCGCTACGATTACACTTCATAATCGCTCAGCTTTGAAAGATATGCTGGAACCAGAATAAAGCCTCGCACATAATCTTAGGCTTGCTCTCGTTTTAAAAACACATCCCCGCAAAGGGATGTGTTTTCGTTTAATAACTGATCTTACGCACGCAGACTACAAAAATCTGCTTTCGCTTTTTTCCCTATTGCTCATTAAGCAAGTCAATCTGCTCTTCGGCAAAGGCGCGTAAGCCATCCAGCTCCGGATTGCCATCACTCCAATGAATACACTCTTCGAAATCCCAGATAGCCTCCTCTCTTAGTGCCAGGCTGGCGAGCATTTCCCCTTTGAAGCACCAGAGATGGGCGTATTGATGCTGCTCACCCTCAGGAATAAGGTTGATGGCGCTCTCTATTGCCCTGAGCGCTTCTTCAATCTCAGCTTTGCTCATATGCTCATTTGCCAAGTCGTTACATGCTTCAGCAGATGTGCAGGCTGTGTTTTCGATAGGCTCGATAGATATTTTTGGAAGTGCCCATGCGAGAAGCCCCGCTATCAACGTAATAGCAATGATGCTTAGAATAATGGGCATGAACTTCATGCGTTCTTCAACAGAAGGTTTTTTTTCTGTGGAACGCTTCTTAAAGAAGATAGCATTTGCGGGTTTCTGAGCAATGATAGTCTTTTTAGTGGAGGGTAATTTTTTTCCGCTCGTTATAATGGCTTTTTGTGGGTTAATGCCTGAGAGAGATGCTTCAAGTGCTGTATCCACAGCGTTGACCATCTCGGAAGCTGTCAGGAAACGTTCACTTGGATCCTTTTCTGTTGCTTTAACGATGACCTTCTCTAAAGCCTCGGGAATATCTTTACGTATCGCGCGTGGCGAAGGTAGGGGAGCATTGACATGTTGCCTGATGATCTCCAAAGGTGTGTCCGCATCAAAAGGGACTTCGCCTGTCAGCATTTCATAGAGAAGAATACCCAGCGAGTAGATGTCGCTGACAGGTGATGCACTTTGGCTCTTCCCTTGCTCAGGGGACATATATGCTGGTGTGCCGATCAACGCGCCGGTCATTGTAAATTGTGTGTCACTGAGTATGCGAGCAATCCCAAAGTCAGCCAAAACTACTCGATCATCCTTTCCAAGCAGGATATTCGCGGGTTTGATATCACGGTGCAACATCCCTTGCTGATGCGCGTAGTCAAGAGCGAATGCAACTTTGTCAAATATATACACTATTTCCAAAAGAGGCAGGGGAGTGCTAGATTGAGCCAGACGATTTTTAAGTGTGCTTCCTTCAATGAGTTCCATTACCATGTAGTAATGTTCATCTTCTGTATCTATATCATAAATTTGAATGATATTGGGATGATCCAAAGCAGCGATAGCTTTTGCTTCTCGCTGGAAGCGCGCCAGGAAATTTTCTCCATCAGATAAAAAACTGTGTAAAACTTTAATAGCCACATGGCGTTCCAGGGAGGGGTGAAAGGCTTTATAGACCTCTGCCATTCCTCCACGCCCCAAGCGTTCACCAACTTGATATTTTCCTAACCTGGTTCCGCTTAACTTTGCCATTTATATGCCTTTTTAAATTGATAGTGATTCAAAGTAAATAATAGGTGGTTTTGCGAGGAGGCTGTAGCCCAACGAAGCAATTTCACAGTACATAGTTTTTGCTACTACCCTTTAAATTTGTTTGTGTTTTGTAGGGTTGTTTTCATTATACAAGAGTTTCTGATATACTTTAGTAAGAAGATGTTTTCATTGCTTCATTGCGGTTAGGAGGTTTTGCGAAAAATGATGAAAAGAGCCTGCCTTAAAGGGAAACTGCCGAGTGAAAAAGAAATCCAGACGTGGTTTATGGAGGAAAGCGTTGTTTATATAGGGCGTGACCCCTCCGCTGATATTCCCATCCCTTCGATGCGCATATCTCGTCAACATGCTAGAGTCACCCAAACGCCACGGGGATATTTTATAGAAGACCTAAAAAGCCGCAATGGAACATTTGTTAACGGAGAAGCGCTTGGCGCTACTCCCTATCGCCTGAGCATAGGTGATGAAATTGTTCTGGGTGGTGTGGCGGTTTTTCACTTTGAAGACCCTTATGAAACCATCGATGGGGCGATGCTTGGTCGTGTTGAAGGAATTTGGATCAATATTGATACGCAAGAAGTATGGGTGGATGCGCAACAAATTACGCCACCACTTTCAAAAGCACAATATGACCTGCTTTTGCTTCTCTATCAGGCAGATGGAGGTGTTGTCTCTCGGGAAAATATTGTCGCCCATGTCTGGCCCGATGTGAATCCGGAAGGTGTGAGCGCCGATGCGGTCAATGGTCTTATTAAGCGCTTGCGAGCGCGATTGAAAGATATTCAACCGAAAAGAGAATATATCGAGATCTTACGAGGAAGCGGACTGCGTTTGATTATCTAAAAAACTATCCCCCTTTTCAGACTTTTGTCGACCATATCGTGACCATTTAGCGACCATTTGGCGTCAAGCAAAGGTGCGTTGAAGTATATAGAATGAAGTCAAGATAATTCGATTTGCTTAGAGAAAAGGAGTTGTGATGAAAAGCAAAACTTATACCCCAAAGAAATATCTGGCTTTAGTAGGTGTATTGGTGATAGTGGGAATGCTCACTGCCTGTAATATGCCCTTCAAAATTGTCCCAAATGATATCGAAGAAAATCATCCGCCTATGGGTGAAGAACATTTTGAAGAACCGCCCCATGAAGAAGAGCCTTTCCATGAAGGTGAAGAATATGAAGAGGGCGAATCTCATGAAGAAGGTGAACAGCACGGTGAAAGGTGGATTGAGTTCAACGCAGAACGTACTCATCTTGCCCCCGGTGAATGTACGATGCTTTGGTGGCAGGCAGAAGGCGTAGAAGATGTCTTTCTCAATGGCGAGCCTGTTGAGCCTATGGGAGAAAAGGAAGTTTGTCTGGATGGCAGCGAGCATTTTAGTCTCGAAGCAGGTGGAGAACATCGTGAGATTGAGATCATCGTAGAAGGCAATCCTGGTGGTAATCATGAAGAGCCACCTCCTCCCCCTCCGGCGAATCCGACTTCACCGCCTTCATCAGGTGGTTCGAGCGGTGGCTCCAGTAGCGGCGGGAACTTCAAGGCAGACTTTGCTATAACCGATCTATATATCACCAAAAATGTAAATGGCGAAGTTTATGCTCGTGTGACGAACCATGGTCCTGGTAATGCTGCGAATACAAATTTTGAGCTGGAATGTTCTGCAACTGAGACAGCTTATGTAGCTGGTGCAATGTCGATCTACGTGATCCCCTGGACAGTCCCTGTCAAAAATGCCAGCCTCAGCCCCGGACAAACGAAAGAATATAAGATCAATTATCAGGTTGATACAACCTCACAGAAATACACAGTAGATTGCACGGTAAACACGAGTTGGGATGACAGCAATAAGGGCAATAATTCTTATGGTGAACCTTTCCCGCCTCCTCCCTAATGCATAGATAAATAAAAACCTTGCGAGAGTTTTCGAAAAACAACTCTCGCAAGTTCTACGAAAGTAAATGTCCTATCCAATTTCTATTTTGAAAGGTGAAAATCATGAAAACTACAGCATTTCGTAACTTACCCAAATATCTCCTCCGCTTCAGCGTTGTGGCAATTTTCTTCAACCTGACTGCTTGCAACATTCCCTTCAAAGTCGTTTTCAACGATCAGCCTGAAGAGCACTTTGAGATGGAAGCCCCGGAAAACGGGGAAGAAGCACATTTTGATGAGGAACAGTCTCCCGAAGAACACCCGGAAGGGGGCTTTATTGAGTTTGAAGCCGAGCGTACCAACCTTGCCCCCGGCGAATGTACCATGATCTGGTGGCACGCGGAGGGTGCTGAAGATGTCAAGCTCAACGGCGATCGCGTTGAGCCTATGGGCGAGCAGGAAGTTTGCCTGGAAGAAAACAAGCGTTTTGTTCTGGAAGCCGGCGGAGACCGTCGCGAGATCGAATTTGTTTTGGACGGGATGCCCGGCGAAGAGCATCCGCCAGAAGAGGAACAGCCTCATGGTGAAGAACCGCCTCCCTCCGGGCATATGAGCGATGAAGAAGGTATCAAGCAAGCCCTACTGGCAGAATTAGGTTGGAGCGAATCTGAATTGCACTTTGATATTGGCAGAATAGATGATCAATTTGCTGAAGGAGGTGTTAGTAAAGGTGGCGAACTGGGCGGTGCGACATGGCTTGCCGCTAAAGAAGGCAGCGGAAAATGGGTGATCGTCCATCACGGGCAAGACCACCCTCAATGTGAGGGTGTGAACGCTCTCAATATCCCAACAGATTGGGTCCCCTATTGCTGGGATGCGGCCTCAGGCACTTCGGTTAAGCGTTAATGTTTGTGAGATAAGCTAAAAAAACACCTTGCAACTTATTATGAGTTGTGAGGTGTTTTGTATTTATTTTTTTGTCTCTTTTTTATCTCACATAAATGGGATTACTGAATATCCACCCGCGTCGTCTACCCAAATAGCGTCTGTAAGCCTCGATCCGATAAACACCAGGTTCAGACGTTATGTGTGTGCAAACCGGATTCTTTTTCCATTCTTTAATTACTTCACCATCCTTGATCAGGCGGACCTCTGCTAACGAAGGCAAATGTGCCTGTAGCGTGACTCCGCCCTTTGCCACGATTTCATCGCCCATCATAACGGAATCAAGCCTACCCTTCGCCGTGAAGCGGAATCCCTTGGTCGGGGCAGGGAGGTCGTTGCCGACAAAAATATGTCCTGCGCGGAAAGCATTCAAGATCATCCTTCTATCTAAAATAGGGTCTCTGCTGAGTTCTTCAGGGAGGAGAAGATGGTTATTAATTTGCCTAAAATGGATTTCATAAGGGAAAAGCGTTCGTTTTAGCGGCCCCATACTTGCGTGCATGGCATGGGCATCTGAACCCGCAACAGCAACAATTCGTTTACCTTTGCTAAGAAATTCGTCCCATTTTTTAAGCGTTTCTTTTTGGGGAGCAAGTAGGCTAAAATCAGGAAAGTAAGCGAAGAAAATTGCATGAATCTTTGTTTTGATACGACCTTTAAATTCGCTCAAGCCGTTCCAAATTTCGATGCCGGTAAAGCCGTTTATCTCCCAACTTACCCAGTTGAAGGCTGCTTCGTTGATGGATGGCTGTGGTGGGTCGAAGGGATGTGCAATAAAAGAGAGACCTTCGGCTTTGTTAATAGCATTAAGTAGTGTTTGCGGATTGTCAGCATGCTGAGAAAGCTCTTGGCTAGCTCCAAAGACGAGCAGATGATTCTTTTGTGGTTCACGGTCTTGGTCGTGAATTTCTTCCCCTATTAACATCAATACACGTTTATTGCCTTCTTTATAGTAGCCTTCTGGTCCTTGTACAAAGACATTATGGTCAGTAACAATGACTGCATCAATATTCGCTTTGAGAGCAGCTTTGGCGATGTCGGCATGAGAACCTGTCCCGTCGGAGTAGCGGGTGTGCATATGAAGATTGGCAACGATTTCTTTCATTTTTTTCGACTCGTATTTTTTAGTTTAGCTGTTTGACGGTTTTACACCATCACAGGTATAATGCCTCCGCTAAAATTTAGGAGGCTCGTTCATGATTAAGTATATTGATATTGCTCTGATTATAACGTCAGTTGCGCTGATTATCAGCGTGATCTTGCAAAGCAAAGGTGCTGGGCTGGGAGGCTTAGCCGGCGGCGATACTGGTGGTGTTTTCACCGCCCGTCGAGGTGTTGAAAAGACACTTTTCCGTGCAACCATTGTTTTGAGCGTTATTTTCTTCGCGTTGGCGATTGCAGCTGTACTGGTTTCTCGCTAAGCAAAACGCGTATTAAGAAAGGTCGTTTTCTTGGTGTTGGGTCTATAGATTCAGCTTCGAGAAAAGACCTTTCTTTTTTATTATAAGACCTAAGACTTTGGAACTGAGTCTAAGACTTAAGATTTTTCTGAAGTCTGATGCCTTAGGTCTAAAGTCTAAAATCTATGAAAAAACTTCGTTGGCAAATTCTTGTTGTTATCATCACATTGGTTCTTGTTGGGATTTTGTTATTAAGTCAGCAGCCAGTTAGTCAAATAACAACTATTCTCACTCAGCCGACTAGCGGAGGGGTTTATACCGAAGCACTGATCGGCTCAATGAGTCGTCTAAACCCCATCTTGGATAGAAATAACGCAGCCGACCGTGACGTAAATAGGCTCCTCTTTAGTGGCTTGATTCGTTTTGATTCGCGTGGGATGCCTCTCCCCGACCTCGCAGAAGCGTGGGGAACCTCGCAGGATGGCACGATCTACAACTTCTCCATCCGCCCCAATGCAATTTGGCACGATGGGCAACCTGTCACCTCAGACGATGTGATCTTTACCATCGAGCTGATAAAAAATAACATCTCCTTTTACCCGGCTGATGTCAAAGCCCTCTGGGACGAAGTCGAGATCAGGCGTTTGGATGAGAAAACCATGCAATTTCGCCTGCCAGAACCCTTCGTCCCCTTCCTCGATTATTTGACCTTTGGCATACTCCCTCAACATCTTCTGGGAAGTATTCCTGCTGACCAGATCGCGAATGCAGAGTTCAACCTGAGTCCTGTAGGGAGTGGGCCTTACCAATTTGATCATCTTCTCGTCGAAGATGGGCAAATTACAGGTGTGGTCTTGACCGTTTTTCAGAAATATCACGGGCAAGAGCCTTATATCCCGCAGATGGTATTTCGTTATTACCCCTCAGCTGCTGCCGCGCTAGATGCTTATCAGCAAGGCGAAGTAATGGGGATCAGTCAAATCACCTCTGATATTCTCGATAGTGCACTCATCGAAGAGAATCTTTCTCTTTATACGAGCCGCCGCCCAGAGATGAGTTTGATTTTCTTCAATCTCGATAATGGCGAAAAGCCTTTCTTTCAGGAATATCCTGTGCGAGAAGCCCTTTTAACGGGACTCAATCGTCAGCGCATGATCAATGATCTTTTACGTGGCCAAGCTATTCCGGCGGACGGTCCCATCCTGCCAGGCTCATGGGCTTATTACAATGGCGTTGAACATATTGCCTATGATACCGATGCTGCTTTATCCATCCTAAAGAGGGAAGGTTATGTTATCCCTGCCCAGGGTGGTGAAGTGCGTGCAAAAGACGGGCAATTTTTAGCTTTTACATTATTGCACCCCAACGATACTTTGCACACTGCGCTGGCTGAATATGTCAAGCGAGATTGGGCAAAATTAGGTGTGCAGGTTAGCTTGGTCTCTCTTCCTTATGAGCAACTAATTCATGAAAATCTTGCTAATCGCCAATATGAAGCCGCGTTGGTAGACTTGAACTTAAGCTATACCCCTGACCCTGACCCTTACCCATTTTGGCATCAAGCAGAAGCGAAAGGCGGGCAAAATTATGCCCAATGGGATAATCGTGCCGCCAGCGAATACCTTGAAAGGGCGCGTGTCACCGCCGATATTAACGAGCGAGCGCGTCTTTACCGAAATTTCCAGGTCATCTTTGCCGACGAACTTCCTGCCTTGCCGCTTTACTTCCCGACCTACACTTTTGCGGTAGACGCCCAGGTCAATGGTGTGCAAGCCGCCTCCCTTTATGATACAAGCGACCGTTTTAGTAGCGTCTCCGCTTGGCATTTGCTCACTCGCCGTGCCATTGACCTGACCCCAGCACCATAATTGAAGGTTGAAAAAATGCCTACGCTTGAAAAAGACCAAAAATATCTCGAATCTGCCATCCCGGAACTGAAAAATTATCTACTTTCAGATACTCTTTATTACCCGATGGGACAACTGCCGCGCCTGACCATTGGCGGATTATTGCTGGCCCAAAAACGTCTTCAAGCTGGGAATCGCAGGACGCACTTGTTCCCAAAGCTTGATTCCGTTAAAACAAAGTGGTACGCGGCGTGGACAAAAAAATCCGCCCGCGAGATCGAATCCCGTCTGGCGCTCTGGCGCAATTACCTTAACGACTATCAAAATAAACCTGCCGAATACGCCACTGATTATGTCAATGAAGTTCGCTGGCGCGTCATGCTCGAGTTACTTGTTGACGAGATGGACGAAATGCCTCCTGAACTCATTTCTTTGGACCAACTTCTGCGCACAAAACTAAAAGAGAGTAATTTTATTTGGGATGTGCATTTGCAAAATGAATTTCCTGAAAATAAGTTTTGGTTTTTATACGGGAGCCTGTAAACGGGAGTCCAATAACTCCAGTTATTGGCTATGCTGCACAAGGAGAATTAATGACTGACAATCGCGAGAAAGCCTTGGCTTATGCTCAGGAAAATAAAGAAAAATTTCTCGATGAACTCAAAGAAGTTCTTCGAATTCCTTCTGTTTCTACTGATTCTGCCCATAAAGACGATATGCTCCGCACTGCTGAGTGGATGGTAGAAAAACTAAAAGAATTGGGGATGGAGAATGTCGAAATTTTCCCCACCGCAAAACATCCCGTTGTTTATGCCGATTGGCTCCACGCAGAAGGTGCGCCAACGGTCTTGGTTTATGGGCATTACGATGTTCAGCCTGCCGACCCTCTCGAATTATGGGAAACGCCTCCTTTTGAGCCTTCGCAGCGAGGGGATTCTCTCCATGCGCGCGGCGCGTCTGATATGAAAGGGCAAGTTGTAGCAACACTAAAAGCAGTTGAAGCCATCGTCAAAAGCGGCGGGCTCCCAGCGAATGTCAAATTTATGATCGAAGGCGAAGAAGAAATCGGATCGCCAAATTTGGTCGAATTCATGGAAACGCACAAAGAACTTCTTGCTGCTGATTTTTGTCTAAACGCCGATGCAGGGATGCTTGGCAAAGAACTCCCTAGCATTACCTACGCCCTGCGTGGATTAGCTTATTTTGAAATTCATGTTAACGGGCCTAGCCATGATTTGCATTCTGGTCTTTTTGGCGGCGCGGTGCGTAATCCGGCTAATACACTGATGACTCTTATTGCTGGCATGAAAGATGCTGATGGGCATATTCACTTGCCTGGATTTTACGATAAGGTTCGCTCCCTAGATGATGAAGAACGCGCGCAACTGGCACGTTTGCCCATGAAAGAAGAATTCTTCCTCAAGCAAACAGGTTCTCCCGCCCTTTGGGGAGAAAAAGGCTATACATCCGTTGAGCACGTTGGCGCACGTCCCACCCTCGATGTAAACGGGATGCTCTCTGGCTTCACTGGCGAAGGTGCTAAAACAGTTCTTCCCGCAAAGGCGATGGCAAAAATATCTATGCGTCTTGTTCCTGACCAAACTCCAGACGAAGTCTATTTGCAACTTAAACAATATATGGAAGAAAATACCCCCGAAGGCGTAAGTTGGGATATTAAAATCGAACATGGCGGCAATCCCTCTATTTCAGAGCGAGATGGCGTGGGCGTACGCGCAATGGCAAAGGCCTTCAAAGATGTTTGGGGTGTTGATCCCCTTTTCAAACGCGAGGGTGGCTCCATCCCCGTTGTGGGGAATATGCAGGATATTCTCGGCATCGAATCTGTGCTAACAGGATTTGGCTTGCCCGATGATCGTATCCACTCGCCCAACGAAAAGCAGGATTTGCCGACTTGGTATCGCGGTATTGATGCCTTAATTCACTTTTTCTACAATTTAAGATAATTAGAAGGATTTTATAGGTAATTTTATGGAAGACAGACTGATCTCATACGGTGGACAAGCCGTAATCGAAGGTGTAATGATGCGCGGGCGGAATGCTTTCGCGATTGCCATGCGTAGCCCCGAAGGCAATATTGAAATACATGTTGAAAAGCTGGCAAAAATATATAAAAGCCGTTTGGCAAAAACGCCTTTTGTGCGTGGACTTGTTCTGCTCTGGGATGCAATGGGGCTGGGCATGCGTGCTCTGACCATTTCAGCAAATCTCCAAAGCGGAGAAGACGAAAAGCTCGAAGGACCCGCGCTCTACCTAACTTTGACATTTTCTCTGCTCCTCAGCATAGGCTTATTCTTTATGCTTCCTGCCACTGCTGGCGGTCTAGTAGAACGTTATTTTGAATGGAACGCCTGGTGGGGCAATTTGCTCGAAGGTGCTGTGCGAATTCTCATTCTGGTTGGATACGTTTGGGCGGTTGGGCTAATGCCAGAAATTCAGCGCGTTTATTCTTATCATGGCGCAGAGCATAAAACCATCAACGCTTTTGAAGATGGCGCAGAACTAACCCCTGAAATCGTTGCTACTTATTCACGTGAACACGCCCGTTGCGGCACAGCTTTTTTGCTGACACTTGTCCTTTTCTCTATTATTGTCTATTCAATACTAGGGCCAATGCCACTTGGCTTGCGTCTACTCAGTCGATTATTGCTCATTCCCGTTATTGCAGGCATGGCATACGAATATATTAAATGGACAGCTGCTCATCTCGATTCTCGGATCGTTCAAGCTCTTGTGCGTCCTAATATGGCTTTGCAACTTCTCACCACTCATGAGCCAGACCTAGAAATGCTTGAGGTGTCTATTGCTTCTTTCGAAGCCATGCGAGAAGCTGAGCACGAATTCGATAAATAAACTTGCAATGGTATAATGCTGTTCTTAGACAGAGATACAAGCTAAAAACTTAGCGCACAAAGCGACAAGTCTATAGTCGGGTAACCAGCTAGAATTATATGGTCGTAAAAATGACAGATTCGTTTTAGCGTACGTGGTCTAGAGTTGTCTCTGACTACGTATTTTTATCAGAACGATGTCTGTTTGTTCACCCATATAACTCTTATTTGAGGAGAGTTTGGATGGTAATTAAATATGAGAGAAGGCAAGAATTTCACAGAGAAAATCGCAGATCTGATCACAGAAATCGAGTTTGCGCTTCAATGGAAGCAAGCGATTATTCTCTTTGCTATTTATCGCTCATCTCATGTTTTGGATGATGCCGAAGCAAGCCTCGAGACAAAATTAAAATTACGGGGGCAGGAGCTAGTGCGGGTTCGCGTGCGTAGCGATTTATCCAATGTGATTGATACTATTGAAAAAGAAAATCAAGCAAAGGGCGTATTTTCTATCGCTGACTTCAGTCAAGGAGGGGGAGTAGATCGTGCCGATTCATACCGCTTATTAAATTTGCATCGAGAGTATTTCATCGAAGAAAAAATTCGTGCAGTTTTTTGGTTGACTAAGGATGAAGCCCAATCTCTCTCTGCCTTTGCCCCTGATTTTTGGGCTTTTCGCCATCGGATTATTGACTTTGTACGTAACCGCGCAACACCAGAGCGTTCAGCCTCCTTTCAAGGGTTGACATGGGTAGAGTGGCCTTGGCATCTTTTTGAAAGTGATACCAAAGCCGCTTTGAATTATAGAATACAATTATTAGAAGAACTGTCGAAAGAGTTTGAAGCAAGCGTGATGCGCGCAGATTTGTGTGGTGAAATAGCTGGGATATATGTACAAGACAAGAAATACGCTGATGCACAGGCGATTATTGAACAGGGATTGGATAATATATCTGAGCTATCGGTACCTCAAGTTGAAGCACGTTTGCTAATTGCCTTAGCGATTGTTTTGATTCAGATGGATGCCTACGAAGAAGCGTATGTTCACCTGCAAAAAGTAGTGCTTCTAGATGAGAAAACCCCTCTTGTTTTTAGCCTGCTTGCGCAAACAAGCAGGTTAGCAGGCCGACGCACTAAAGCCTTGGCTTTTATAAAAAGAGAGCTTAGTCTATACTCGAAAAGTGCTTTTGCATGGAACGAATGTGGTAATATCTACGCAGATTTGGGGAGGACAGAAGATGCAATATCCTCCTATGAAAAAGCTTTCTCTATTTTTCCAGAACAAATAATTCCTGCCTTAAATAGATGTGCGGTGTTGGCATCGGCAAATCGTCTTGATGAAGCCTTAAATTTTTTAGGCAAAATCGATTTGTCTCAGGCAATTGATTTGGAAAAAGTAAAAAACACACAAGGTTTTGAATTCTTGAATATTTAGGTTTTTTTTATAAAAAGGTTTGAGCTTATTCATGGCAAATATGATAGCGATTGAGTTTTCAATTATAACGGTTCTAACAATTTCCTTTTTTCTAAGCATATATTTCATAAAGAGAAAAAAAAGGGGAGCATACAGTTATTTCCTGTTGAATTTCTCTGCCCTCCTAAGCTATATTAGTATTGTTCTTTTTTCTCATAGCGTAATAGATCAGCTTAGAGACGCATTACTAATATTGCATTTGGGTAACGCAGGGTGCGCTACAGCAATACTTTTTTTCTCATTTGAGCATACCAACCAGAAGATGTGGATGAGATTTCCGCGTATACTTCTTTTCTTCTTAGAGCCCATTATTTCTTATGTGCTCGTTGTGGTTTTCTTTGCAGATGAATATGCGATGAGAGGTATTTTCTCAGTGCTGCCAGATTATTTACAAGGGGTAGATTATTTACATGTTTTCTACATCACACTACTGCTAATTATTAGTATTGTCGTTTTTGCACCGAGATTTTCTGAAGGAGAACGTACTTCGAGAAGTAGAAGGATTCTAAAATTTAGTATAATTTTTGTGCCTATATTGCCCGCAGCTCTCCAGATTAATCATCTTTTTTCTCCCTATCTTTTAGAAACATTTTCATTTGTTTTTAGTAGCGTATTAATGGGGATAAGTTTAATCTATACTCCCGTAACTGAATTTGTACCTTGGTCCCGCAAGCATGTGGTAGACCATATGCAAGAAGGGTGGGTGGTTGTAGATTCAGAAAATCGCATTGTTGACATTAACTCCTTTGCAAAAATATTATTGAATATTTCAAAAAAGAAGACTTATGGAACGCATGTAAAGGAGATGTTTTTTCGATGGCCAAATATTCTGAAAATACTAGCGAGCGACCAAGATGCAGATGTCAGAGTCTCTTTTAACACAAAAGGCCGTTTTTTATATCTTCATGTCAAAGTTTTGCTTTTAAAAAATCCTATGGGCGCAACCATAGGGCAATTGATCCTCCTTCGTGATTATACAGAACATCGTCAGGCAGAGGAATCTCGACAGTTAGCAAGGGACGAGATGTTTAGTCTTTTACACTCGATTTCTGGGGCTGCTAGCCGGTCTGAAAATACAATAGAGTTTATTACGGCATCTATGTATCAAGTGGCCTATTCTTTTATGAGCCAATCTATAGCAATATTTTTTAATGATAAGGAAGCGGACAATCAACGTTTTTTGCTTGCGGCGCATCAAGGGATAGACGATAATTGTTTAGAGGGATTGGCTTTTGTTGATGAAAAAGATGCGTTAATTTCTGAGATTATAAAATCTCGAAAATCAATACAAATTAAAGATACTCGCACTGATAACAGAATTTCTGTGGCTTTGGTTAATGTTTTTTCGGAAGATTTGTTATTTGTCCCAATTATTTCGGAAGAAGATTTTTTGGGATTGATTCTCATTTCTTGCGAAGGTCCAGGTTATAGTGAAAATGAAATTACTCGTCTTGAAATTGTGGCAGAGCAGGTGGGGTCTTTTGTAAGAATTGAGCGTCGCCGACATATCGCCAGCACGCTTTCTGAGCGTCAACGGTTAATTCGTGATTTACACGATTCTGTAACACAGCGTCTTTATGCCCTTGTCATGACAGCTGAAGCTGCGAAACTGGGAATGGAATCTGGAAATATATCGCAATCGAGTAAAGTAATAGCCCAACTTTCACTACATGCACATCAAGCGCTAAAGGAAATGCGCCTCTTTTTACATAAACTTCAACCCATTGATCTGGAGAGAGAAGGGTTAGCGGCTGTTCTTATGCACCGCTTAGAGGCAGTTGAAGGCAGAGCCGGTTTAGAAAGAACCATAGATATTGATGAAAATTTGGGTCTTAATCCAGAAGAAGAACTTGCTCTTTTTTTCATTGCTCAAGAAGCACTAAATAATATTATCAAGCATGCTAATGCGAGTTTTATAAAGGTAAAATTGAAGAAGAGAAGCGTTGGTATTATTCTTGAAGTACATGATAACGGAAAAGGATTTGAACTAGATAAAGTAAACCGTTATGGATTAGGTTTAAATAATATGAGCGAGCGAGCCAAACAAATTAACGCTATTTTGAAGATTAGCTCTGCGCGTAATATAGGCACGAGGGTTGTTGTCTTACTTCGTGATGCTGATCTTCCAATGGCGATTGAGGAAAAATGAGCAAGCCTATTAGGGTTATTGTTGTAGAAAACCAAACCGTGGTCAGACAAGGACTGGTGGCCATTCTTTCTTTTCACGATGATGTCGATGTTGTTGGCGAAGCCCAGAATGGTCTTGAAGGGATAAAGGTTGTTGAAGAACTTAAACCAGACGTTGTTCTTTTGGATTTGATGATGCCCGTTTTAGATGGTTTGTCTACAATTCCAAAGATACTAGAAATTGCTCCGGATACTGGTATTATTATCGTAACTGGTTATGGACAGGCAGAGAATATTTTTAAAGCAATTAAATCAGGAGCTAAAGGGTATTTGCTAAAGGATTCTTCGCATGAGCAATTGGTTGACGCAATTAAGAGCGTTTATCAGGGCGAAGCATTTATCCCTCCATCAATGGCTTTGAGAATGATTCGTGAAATGAATGAGTTCTCTCCAGAAATAAATGATAAACATTCTCTTACAAAAAGAGAGATGGAAACATTAAAGCTTATTGCGCAAGGTTTATCAAACCATGATATTGCTAAAGAAATGGTCGTAAATGGACGTACGATCTCTAAATATGTTAGTAATATTTTGCAAAAACTTCACTTGGAGAATAGAACGCAAGCTGCCTTATATGCTTTGCGGGAAGGGATAACAGAATTAGACGATGAATAAAAACTTCGGGAATAAATTCTCGGAGTTTTTGCTTTTAAGCTCTCAGTGAGCTGACTTGTTTTTGTGGGTGGCGGTCAAATTATCAGTGATGCTCTCGCTGGATTTGGACCCTTTCGGGCATAGGCAATCTAGCGAGTTTTCGCAGCGAAAACGGGGATTAGAAATCCTTTCTGAGTCCTGCTCATCATTTACTAGTATTAGCAGAATGCCCCGTTCTGTGAACGGGGATGAATGCCCGTTTTGGCACCGCGTCGCAAAGCGGAGCTGTAAAGCAAATCTGAGCGCACAGCGTGCGAAGATTTGCGCAGTGATTCCCCGACCTGTGGTCGGGGAAGTTCACTATAACGCTGAATAACAAGAAGGCATATCCCATAGTTGTCGCAAACTGCATATAAATGACCGCTTTTAGGGCTGTTTTTGTATGGTCATTATTGTGGTAAGAGATGCTTGTTTTATGGTGGTTGAAAATATGGCTTAATGTCTAGTTTATATGGTGGTATTAGTGTAGTTAATATGTGTCTGATAGTGGGTATCCTATGGTCAAAAAACAGGGAGCTTTTTGTGCAAAAAAATATGGTTTATATGCGTTTTTTTCCTTCTCTAAACTGATTCCAGAAAACCTTCTAAACGCTATATTCACGACAGGCTTTTTTGTCTAAGATATAGCCAATAACCAAATAAGATAGCTAAAGGGGCAGAAGAATTGCCCTATGTCAAAAAAGAAATCATTGAACCCTACAAAAGAAAGTGCAGGAATTATGTTTTATGGACGATACACAATTCAACTTAGTGCTAATAAAGCCCTTGCTTTCCCAGAGCATTTTGCAGATGAGCTTACTGGCAATATCTTTGTAGTTCAAGGATTTGATCGTAATTTGCTTGTTATGCCTGAGAAATCTTTCTTTCTTTTATATCAACGCGTAACAAGTCTAAATATGGCAGATCCTTTGGCAAGAATGCTGCTTCGATTATTTCTAGGGAATACTATCCATGCTGAACTGGATGAAGATCGACAAATGCATTTGTCTGAACACTTATATGAATATGCAAAGCTTTCTCCGGGTGGGTCTGCTATCTGCGTAGGGCAGGGAGATCATATTGAAATATGGTCTCCTAGATATTGGGAAAATCAGAATATTGACTTATCAGATGCGGCTACGAATTCACATCGTTTTGCTTCTCTGGATATACGATTTTAGGAAGGATTAAAAACATGGATGAGCTTCATTACGAATTTGCAAAAGATTTTGATAGAGCTTGGCTAAACTTTGAGCTAGATCTTCCTTTGCATCCACAAGCGGATGGCAAGGCAAATCCATTTTATGTAGATCGTTTTGGGAATCCCTTAGCTGAGCTAAAGGACGCGCTTTTGGCTCCATTTCATAAGCCACCTAAATTTTTCTTTTCAGGACATCGCGGTTGTGGAAAGTCTACCGAACTTTTGCATCTTCTAGGCGATGCAGAGATTCAGGAAAAATATTGGCCCATAAACTTTAGTATCCGACAGGATGCAGATATTGTTGATATTGATTTTAAGGATGTATTGCTTGCAATAGGTGGGCGCTTGTATCGTGAGTATCGACAAGCAGGAGGTGAGTTGCCTGAACATCTTCTCCAAGAACTCAGTAATTGGAAAGGGAAGGTTACACATGAAGTTGGCACAATTCAAGAGGGGCGTATGTCAAGTGAGATTGGAGCTGATCTTGATGCTTACTTTGTAAGTGCGGGCTTGCGAATGAGATTAGAACCTGCAAGAAGGGTTGAGATTAGGCAAACCTTTGAAAAAGACATCACAGGGTTGATAGCTGTAATAAACGCGATCTCTTCTGCAATTTATGCCAAAGAAAAACGCTATCCTCTGGTTTTGATTGATGATATGGATAAGCCAGAATTAGAGAAAGCACGTGCTATTTTTCATGATCGTCGTGAAATTATGACACAACCAAATTGCGTTATTGTCTACACGGTTTCAAGTGCGTTATTTTATAGCAAAGAATTTGATGCTATTCGCGATCAAGCCATTTTCTTACCGAATATCAATATAACTAAGTCTTTACCTGAGGGATCTGTTCTTCAAGAAGGCATAAGTACTTTGAAAAAATTCATTAAATTAAGGATGTCTCCAGCCCTAATAGAGTCAGAGGCGGCAGAGCTTGCGATCCAATATAGCGGTGGTGTTTTTAGGGAAATGGCTCGTATTATGCGTACCTCTATCGGACGTGCACGTCGCCGTAAAGCTTCTATCATCGAGGTAGCTGATATTGAATGGTCTGCAACCGAAATTCGCAATGAGTACCGTCGAATCCTTGATAAAGAAGATATCAAGCTTCTTCGGCGAATCCATAAAACAAAGCGTCTCGAGTATGTAGATCGCTTGCGCCCCCTTATGCAATTGTTGGCTGTTCTTGAGTATCGTGAATACCGTGATGGCGAAAATTGGTGTGATATTCATCCGGTTTTAAGGAATTTAATCGATGTCTAAACAAGAACTTCTTTTATCTTCTTATAAAGCGCAATTAGAGAAACTCTCTGGTGATATTCTCCTGTCTGTACGTTGGGATAAGCCGGCGATCTTTTGGGCAATTTATGAAAACACTTTTTCAGGGGCAAAAGCTGTTTCTGATTTAGAGGCGCAGCTTATACGGCAGGGACAGTATATCCACCATATCACCCCTGATGTTGATGGGAAAAACAATATCATTGACGAGATCACGCATAATAACCACTGGCATGAAACAATTTTTTTTATCATGCATATGGGAAGCAGCACAAATGAAGACATATATAAATCACTTGGGTCTCAAAGTGATTTCTTTACCAATAATCGAATTCGCGTAGTCTACTGGCTGGCAGAGGCAGATTTTCTTTCATTCGTAGAACATTTACCTTCATATTGGTTCTCTCAATATAAACTTGCTGAGTTCTCAGATTCCCCTGATTTAGACCATGTTCTTTCCACGATTATCACACAAACATGGCAAGACCTTAGTAAGTTAGAGAAAGAGGAAGAGCAAGAGGAAGAAAACGCCCACACCTCATTAGAGGAGTTGCTTTCTTTGGACATGCGTATCGATATGAATAAGTTAATTCAGCGTGCGCATATATTTATCAAGCTCGGTATTTTTTATTTGAGAAAGCAGAAATATAAAAAGGCTTCACGCTTTTTAAATAAAGCTGCTGAAATAGCAGAAATTATCCAGGACGAAGAATATTCTCTGGAAGTTGAAATATTAACTGCTTTGTTAATGGCCAAGAAAGAGGAATATGACAGTGCAATGTGGATTAAGGAAAAAGTTTCTTTGGTTTCACCTGAGAAAAGTTCAACTTGGAATGTCCTTGGAGAACTCTATGCGCTCTTATTTATGTTTGATGAATCCCTTCTAGCCTATCAAGCTTCTCTAGTTCTATCTCCTGAAGACCCAGTGAGTTGGCAGGGACTGGGCGAAGTCTTTCTTCAGCTTGGTCAATTTTCTAAGGCAATTGATGCCTTTGAAAAAGTTCTTCGTTTCGCACCAAACTTTTCCCGTGCTTGGCTGGGCCTTGGAAAAGCATATTTGGCAGAAAACAACTCATCGAAAGCAATTAATGCCTATACAGAATCTCTTGAGATCAATTGGAACCAAGCGGATATTTGGCTCGAGGTAGGACGTCTTGCTGAAGATGAAGTTGCTCAAGTTGCCCTTCGGCGTGGATTAGATCTCTATCCCCAAAAGGCTCTCGCCTGGAATCTTCTCGGCAATATCTATTATCGTTCTGAGAAGTTCAATCAGGCAATTCAGGCATACTATCGATCTGTTCAACTTAAGAAAGACTGTGGTTGGGCTTATGCCAATATGGCATTGGTTTATACACAGCGCAAACAATATGAAAATGCCACCCTGCTCTATATCAAAGCTCTCCAAACTCTTCAGGATGATCAGGAAAAATCGAATGTTCTATATAAACTGGGAAATGCCTATAGAGATTCACATAAATATCGGAGAGCAGTTAACGCATATCAAGAAGCCAGCGGCCTATATGCAGGGAGTAGTTTTTTGGATAAGAGACTCCTGATGCCAGGCCCATTTAGAGATGATGTAGCGGCTCCCGAAGCACTTACTCTACCTCAGCGAGAAAACAAACGTGATAATGAGCCTGCTTCCAAACCCCAAAAATCTGCCCCAATTCAGGTGATTCTTAAACCTAGATTGAAGAAAGGTGACGAAAATATGATGCTAAGAAAAGTTTTAGAAACAAATAAAAAAGCGCGTAAAGTGGAATATTGGCTAGAGCTTGGTAATTATTATGTGCGCAATCATATGTATGATCTGGCAGAAGATGCCTTTTCAATTGCGGTGGATCTTGATCCCAATAATGGTTGGTCTTATTACAACCTGGCTTTAGCAAATACAGTGAATGGGGCATATAGGGATGCCGTTCCACTGTACGAGAAAAGTATCAATCTTTTCGAAGAGAAAAAAGATAAAGCCTCCTCGTGGAATCAACTGGGAAATGTTTATCGTCGGCTCAATGAGCCTTCTTTAGCGGTAGCAGCTTATGAGAAAGCGCGTGTCCTTGATCCTCCTAAGTCAACGCTTCTTTCTCGTGCTCGTTCAAGCCTGATGAGTAATTGCTACGCAAAATAAAAATCATACAAGAATGACTTTTTTAAATTTCGCCCAGATAGGCAACAGCTTCTATCAACTTCAGAAAATTTATGCAAAAAGAACAGTTTCTTGTCCGGCGAAAAGCTGAGTTGCTCATTTTTTATGGGCAGAAGGGAGTTTATGGAAAAAAAGGATAGTAAGTACGAAAGAGCAGGAGAGAATATCTCCTAGCTGTAAAAGAATGTATATAAAAAACAGGAGAGAAAAATGAGTAAGCATCAGTTATGGAATGAATTAGGAAATGTATATATTAATTCTGGCGCATTTGAAGAAGCAATTCAGGCGTATAGAAAATCTATTGAAATTAGTCCAGAGTTTGGCTGGGCGTATAACAACATGGCTTTAGCCTATATGCGTTTGGGGCAGCCTGAAATTTCAATACCCTATTATCAGCGCAGCATAGAGCTTTTGAGTGAATTTAAAGATAAAGCTGTTGCGTGGCATCGCATGGGAAACTCATATCAGGTAATGGACGATATAGAGAATGCTGTTCTTGCATTTCAACGTGCAGTCAACCTGGACTTGGACAATACCAAATATCGTCACGATTTAGCTGTGGCAAAAGCAGAATATACTTATGAAGAAGAGGAAATTAAAGAAGAAGCACTCGAAATCGAAAAAGAAAAAGAAACAGCAGAGACAGTTGTAGAAGATCAAGAAATTGAGTCTGTGGATGAAGCTGTAGCTGAAGAAGAAAGTGCCGGGCAAGGTGAATACTCTTCCTGGATTGAGAAAACGATTGAAAAACTTGCCGATAAAGCACTCAAGAAAAAAGCCGCCGCCTTTGAATACGAAACGATTGTCTTCCCTGAAGGCGTTGTTCCGGAAGAAGCCATTGCTGATTTAATGACTCTTGTAGAAGGCAATTCAGTCGAAAGATTTTTCTCTGAAAGTGAAGAGCCTGCTGAAGAAGAAACCGATATCGAAGAATTACCAGTGTTAGAAGTTGAAAATCAGGTAGTTGAAGCACCGCTTTCTGAAGAGGAAGACATCGAGGAAAAGGAAGATAGCCCCGAAGAATTACTTCTATTAGAAATGGATACGGATGAAGAAACAGAAGAATTAGCCGATGAAGATGCTGCTGATATAGATTTGCTAGAATCTGATACTTTAGATACAGAAGCAGAAGTTGACGTAGCTGAAGAAGAAATCCATGAAGATGAACAGATCGAAGCTGTTCTCAAAAGTGCTTCTCCTCTTCCTGCCGCGATTGCAAAAGACTTGATCCCTGCATTTGCCACTGTACAGGACGAAGAACTGGATGCCAGCCTGGAAAACTTGATGAGCGAGATTTCGCAGGAAATTGATCTTGACGAGCAGGAACTCGAAGATGAGCTTCATGAAGAAGACAGCTTCTTTGTATCGGAATTGGAAGAAGAATTCCTGGAAGATATTGCCGAAGAAGTTAAAGAAGAAGTCGTAGAGGAAGTTCTTACACAGGAGCTTACCGAAAAAGTGACAGAAGAGACGGTCTTGGAAGACATCGAAGCCTTTGAAGAAGATCTTACAGAGGAAATCATCGAAGAAGAAGTTGTAGCAGAAGATCACGACATAACAGAAAAAGACCTGGACGCGGAAAGCAAAGATGATCTCGAAGAAGAACTTTCGGAAGAAGAGCTTGTCGAAAATGATGCTGTCCTTCTTGAAAGCCCCGAGGAAGTCGCAAAAGAAGAGTCTCTTTTCAATAAAATTCTTTCCGATAAAGGGAATGGCAATGGAAACGGAAATGGAAATGGTAATGGTTCCGCAACAGGCATAAGCTCAGCGAGAGTATGGAGCGAGCTTGGCAATGTTTTCTACCGAGAAGGCATTTTTGATGGTGCACAAATTGCCTACAAAAAAGCAATAGAACTGGACGATAAATTTGGTCTGGCGTTCAATAACCTGGCTCTATTGCATGTTCAGGACGGAAAATATGAAGAGGCTGTGCAGCTATATCAAACCAGTGTTGGTCTAATTGAAAATAGCAATGCGCAGGCTATTTCCTGGAACAATCTTGGGAACGCTCACCGCGCGCTAAAGGCATATGATGAAGCTGAAAAGGCCTACCGAAAAGCTGATGACCTTGTTGGTGAAAAAATTGCTATTGAAAATTCGACACGCTATGGCTTGATTGATGATACAAGTTCCTCATAAATAAAAGGAGAAACCCAATGGGTGAATATACTATTTGGAACGAAATAGGCACTCTCCATTTCAATACAGGCTCCTATTTGCAAGCAAGGAGAGCATATCAACGAGCTGTAGATGTTGGCGGTGGAAAGGTCCCAATGCAGAATTTGGCCTTGGCTTATCTCAAAGAAAATGAGATCGCAAAAGCTGTGTCTGTATATAAAAAAATGGTTGAAGAAGCCGCTGATAGTGAAGAGAAAGCAGGTCTGTGGCAGCGGATCGGCGAATTATATTCACTATTGGATGAGCACGATAATGCTTCCCAAGCCTATCATTTTGCAGGCATAGAGATGCCCGTGAATGAAAAAGAGAAAGATTGGCAAGCTCACCTTGTTCCAAGATCAATTTTTGGCGAAAAGGAAAGAGCAGAATTGGATGAAGCACCGATGCCAAGTGTGGACGAGGAGCCGGCTCACGTTGAAATAACCGATGCGCTCCCCAGAGACGGCTCTCTCGTTCACATTAACATCGAAGAGATTTACGTTAACCCCGTGCAGCCTCGCGTGCATATTGATATAGAGTTCCTCGCTGAATCAATTCGTGAGTACGGGATCATTCAACCACTCACCGTTACGCCACCCAGTGAGCAAGATGAGCGTTATACGCTTATTTCAGGCGAGCGTCGTTTGAAAGCAGCGCGCCAGGTAGGCTTGGATACAGTCCCAGCCATCATTCGTGACGTAGATGAAACGCTGCGCCTAAGATTAGCCTTGGTAGAGAATGTACAGAGAAGAAATTTATCTTTGTTCGAAGAGGCTGTGGCATACGAAGAAATGAAAAATGAGCTTGATTTATCTGCTAATGAGATCGCCAAGCTAATTGGTAAAAATGCTATTGCGGTAAAAAATCTTCTACATTTATTGGAGATGCCAAAAAATATCCAGCGCGCATTAGAGTCGGGGCGGATTTCTGAAGAACACGCTCGTTCTCTCTTTCTTTTGGAAGACGAGCGCGTGCAGAAGAAAGCTCTTCAGGAAGTTTTAGATGATGAGTTGTCTGTCCGCAAAACAAAAACGCTGGTGAGATCTATGCTTCGGGAAAGCATGCAAGTAAAAGATGCAGGCGCTTCCACTAACGAGCAGTATTTTGCAGAAGAAATTGAAGAAGCCGGCACGCCATTTGTGGCAGCAGATGTTGTGCCCGCTTCTGAAGTGATTTCTGAAATGCCTATAGAAGCACCTGAAGTAATGGAAGAAATGGGTAGCGAAGATGAGGAGATGGAAAGCGAAGCATTTGAAGATGATGTCATAGAAGGAGATGAAACTTACTCAGATGAATTAGAAGTCGTTGAAAGCACCGAAGAAGCTGAGCTCATCACCTTTGGTGAGCCTTCATTGCCACAAACAGCAGACTTTGAAAACCCGCATCAATCTTATAGCGACGAAGAAATAGATAAGCGCATTTTGACATTCAAGCGTGTGACAGAGGAAAATCCCAATAACGACAAAGCTTGGTACAGATTAGGAAATCACTATGTCCACTTAGGTGACACCGAAGCAGCAATTGATGCTTATTCAAAAGCGATAGATATTGCCCCTCATCGTAGCGAGTATCTATATCAATTAGGGCAAGTCTATTTGTCGAATCAGCGTTTTGCCGAAGCTGCTGAAATGCTGGAGCTGGTGGTAGCCGCAGATGGAAAGAATACTTTTGCTCGTTGTGCGTTGGCGAGTAGCTACCGCCATTTGGATATGGACGACAAGGCAAAGGTTCATCTTGATATCGTTGCCCCTAAGATGCGATATGAGAAAAACTATAACCGAGCTTGTTTTGAAGCAATTCAGGGAAATGTAGAGAACTCAGTCGAATTCTTGCAAGTTGCTCTAGTGCAGAACGAAGCAACCATTGAGAAAATTCAGAGCGATGCTGATTTTGACTTTGTTCGCGATGACCCAATATTTGTTGAGTTTCTAGAAACAGAAACGCTTTCTCTCAGTACGATGTAGAAAGCCCATCATTGCTAAAAAAGCTTTTTGCAACTCATTTTCTCTCCGCCGAAACACAATTTGCAAGAAGTTTTTATAGATAGAAAGCCTTGTGGAGTCCCCAAACCTCTGCAAGGCTTTTCTTTTTCTTAGGCATTATTATTACCCCTAACTTTTTTGATTTTAGGCTTGCTCGGTGTCTCGATCTAGCCATAACTCGCGGTATTTTCGATTCCAGTCAATCGTGAAGCGGAAAGCGACTACCAATCCTGCGGTAGCCATTACCCACAGTTCTGTCCCACGGAAGTGGAGCAGCCAAAGCAAAATGGGGGCGAGCAATCCCGTAAATAACGCGGCGCGCGCCGAATGGCGGATGATGAGTACGAGAAATATCAGCAAAGCGAGCACTATCAAAAAAGTGAGCGGATAAACTGCTAACATTGCCCCGCCAGCTACAGCAAGCCCCATCCCACCCCGAAAATTGGCGAAAAGGGGATAGCAGTGTCCGGTTACAGCGAAACCAGCGACAATTGCCACCGACCAAGCTGGAAATCCCGCGCGAAGCGAAAAGTAAACGGGCAAGAATCCCTTCAAGATGTCGAGCAGTAAAACAGCGGCACCGGCTGTGAATCCCGCTTGTCTGATCGTATTCGTTGCGCCGACATGCCCGGAGCCGCCATCCCGTATATCAATATTCTTAACGAGACGCGTAACCCATAAACCAAAGGGGAGTGAGCCAGCCAGGTATCCGATAATCCAATAAAGGATCACGAAGCAGCTTCTTCTTTCTGCGTGGGTGATGTTTTACGCAGGATGACAGGGTGCTTTGACGTTTTTTTCATGCGTAGATTGAGCATTTCAACAAAGACCGAGAAACCCATTGCGAAGTAAATATATCCTTTGGGGATATGCTGATGCAGGCCTTCGATGATAAGGCTGAAACCAATCAGCAAAAGGAAACTTAGGGCCAGAATTTTGACGGTAGGGTGATTGTTGACGAATTCGCTCAGTGGTGCAGCAGCGAAAAGCATGATGCCGATGGCGATCATCACAGCGATGATCATTACAGCCAGGTCATCGGCCATCCCGACAGCGGTGATAACGGAATCGAGTGAAAAAACGACATCGAGCATAGCGATCTGCGCGATCACGTTCCAGAAAGAAACCTTCTTTCCTTTCTCTTCATGCGCATCTTCGTAATGGCCTTCAAGATTTTCATGGATCTCGTGTGTCGCTTTCCAGAGCAGGAAGAGACCACCGCCGAGCAGGATCAGATCTCGTCCAGAGATGCCCAACCCTAAAACGCTGAAGATTGGATTAGTAAGTTGAACGACCCAAGAGATCGAGAAGAGCAAAATAATGCGCATGACCAACGCAGCTACGAGGCCGGTTTGTCGGGCTTTACCTTGTTGGTCTTCGGGTAATTTATTGCTCAGGATAGAAATAAAAATGATATTATCAATACCAAGTACAATTTCAAGCACAGTAAGGGTAAGTAATGCGATCCACGCTGATGGGTTGCTGATCCATTCCATAGTTTATGCCTCCGAAAAAATAATTAATTGCCTCAATTTTACTAGAAAAAAGGATATTTGATAGCTTTTGACACCTTCTGCTAGTTGCCAGAGAGTATTTTTGTTTCTATAAAGCTCTTAGGTGATTGCATGATCTACCATGCTCCCTGCGCCGTCCTCGGCGCGGGCTTACCTGAAAAATGCCGCCGAGGACGGCGGCTAGAGCATTTATGAAAGAAGTCTAAAGAAGAAAATAACCGAGAGCTCAGGAGGCTAGAAATGAATAAGATATTTACGATCATTCCCCAATTTTTACAAAACCCACAAGAATTTTATGAAAGCGTTCGGCGTGGAGAACAACTCAAATCAAAAATAGTACATTTGTTTCTATCAACAGTTGTCTTTCTTGCTCTCTATGGTTTTTCAACGGGAATATCTTCCAGTTGGATGCAAGCCTTTTCTACAGCTTTAAAGATGCCGATATTATTTTTGCTGACACTGGCATTTACCTTGCCGGCCTTGTATTTCTTTTCATTAGCGCTGTTGAATATCCAATTCTCGGCGATACAGGCGAGTATCGTTATATTGAGTGGAGTAGGCGTAACGGCGTTTTTGCTCTTGGGGCTGGCTCCCGTCTCTCTTTTTTTTGCAACAACTTCTTCAAATTACCCTTTCTTTAGGCTGTTGGCGGTAATATTTGTTGCTATAAGTGGCTTTGTCGGCTTATTCTATATATTGCGCGGCATTTCATGGGTTGATAAAGATAATGAACTCCAAGGCGGTTCAGTAGGCAGCATCTTGCTTAGGGCGTGGGTTTTTCTCTACGCTTTTGTTGGCGCGCAGATGACTTGGCGCCTCAGCCCCTTTATCGGAGATCCCGGAGAAGATTTTGCATTCATTCGCCCTACAAGAGATAACTTTTTTATTGATGTTTTGAATGCAATTCAGGGCACCTTCGGTTTTTCGGCAGAAAGGTCAGACCTTGATATGATAGGGCTATATTTTTGTGGTGCTGCAATTGCTGTGATAGCCTTAGTTATCGGCATTTTTGTCGGGGCACGAAAGAAATCTAAAACTTCTGTAGAAGTAGAAAGTTCTTAGCGTAAGGAGAATCATATGTTTAACTCAAAACGATTTTGGACAACAACAATTCTCTTAGGCATTGCCTTTGATATTCTTTTCTGGGATAAAGTGCCGGGCATCTCATTCCCCATCTTTGTTGCGCTGATCCTGTTAGGCGGCATCCTGGTTCTAGCGGATTCTGGCGTCCGCCCGAACAAACGTGTTTTAGGCTTGATCCTGCCCATCGGCTTTTTCGCGACGATGACCTTTGTCCGCGCCGAACCATTGACCACTTTTCTGAATTACACGCTCACCTTCGTTTTTATGGGATTTTTCGCCCTGAGTTATCTCGGCGGGCGTTGGTTCTCGTACAGCTTAAGTGATTATGTTGTGGGCATGTTTCGTTTAGCGGGGAGCGCAATAGGCGGGCCGCTGTCTTTCATCAATGAAACGCGCAAAGAGCGTGAGCACTCTGAAGAGTACGGGCAAGATGGGGTCAAGAGCGGGACGAGAAAATTCTTCCCTGTTTTGCGGGGGCTGATTTTCGCTATTCCCGTTGTTGCCATTTTTGCAGGATTGCTCTCCTCTGCTGATCTCGTTTTTGCTCAACGCATGGATAACTTCATTGAGATATTCAGACTCGAAAATCTGCCCGAATATATTTTTCGCGGAATTCTGATACTCATTATCGCCTATATTTTGCTCGGCGTTTTGCTTTATGCCGCTCAGAAAAGCCAGGATGAAAAACTGGTCGGCGAAGAAAAACCCCTGCTTGCACCTTTTTTGGGATTTACGGAATCGAGCATCATATTGAGTTCTGTGCTTCTTCTTTTTGCGGCTTTTGTTACGGTGCAATTTCAATACTTTTTTGGCGGTCAGGCGAATATCAATATTGAAGGCTATACCTATGCCGAATACGCTCGGCAGGGATTTGGCGAGTTGGTCACCGTCGCGCTTTTTAGTCTTTTCCTTTTTCTGGGGCTGAGTTCTGCCACACGGCGCGAGAAAACGGGGCAGCAAAAAACCTTCTCAGCTTTGGGTATTACCCTTGTTTTGCTTGTCCTGATTATGCTTGTCTCCGCTTTTCGCCGATTGATCCTTTATGAAACTGCTTACGGATTTTCGCGCTTGCGCACCTATCCGCATGTTTTCATGATCTGGCTCGGCGCGTTGCTGGTTGCTGTCGTTATTCTCGAAATTTTGCGAAAGCAGCGCGCCTTTGCGCTCGCAATGACCATCGCGATCGTCGGCTTTGCCGCGACGCTGAATTTGCTCAATGTAGATGGTTTTATCGTTCGCCAAAACGTGATGCGCTCAGCAGGCGGTGCAAAATTGGATATGGCCTATCTCGCTTCTCTTTCGAATGATGCTATTCCTGCCTTGGAAAATGCGATGAACGAAAGCTCCGTTTCGACCTTCACCCGTGAAGCCGTTTCCGCTTCGTTAATTTGCCACTGGTACCAAAACGAATCCCGTTTAAAAGAGACTCGCCCTTGGCAATCTTTCCACCTTTCGCATTGGCAGGCAATTCAGATATATGCAGAGATAAACCCTCTAGAGGGTTATAAGATTAACCGCGCCGACTGGCAGCTACGTGTCATTTCGCCAAATGGAAGAGAGTTTGATTGCTATGATCGCGAGATTTGGGATTAGTTTTTTATAGAACGCAGATTCTGCGGATCTGGCAGAATTTCGCGGATAAAAGCATATTAAATTGTAAGTCGCGTTTATAGCACTCTTGCTTAAGACATACACATGTTGAATATTGGCTGAAAAGTAGAGAAAATAAAATGAAAAATTTTATAAAAATACTTAAATGGCTCTCTAGTTTTATAAAAACATTCGCAATAGCATTAATTCCTAGTGTTATTATCCCTGTGTTTTTCATTTTTCTTTTTGGGCTAAATACTACGGCAACAGGTCGAGATATTCTTCCGCCGCTAAATAACCCTCTTGAAATCATAGGTTTCTTGGGTTTTATTGTCTTCTCTCTCCCGATGTTGGTGTTTTTGGTGAGAAGTGGCAAGAGTATTGAGATGCTTCATGATGCAAGGTTTTCAGTTCCTGTTTTCGATGCTTTGCCGAAAGAAGTACAAGGGACAATGGTCTTTATTCTTGCTGTAAGTTTTAATATTCTTTTTTGGATAATACCCGTGTCTTTTATTCGGTGGTTAAAAAAAGCGAAAAGATAAACAATAAGTTTTTAGGTTGACTTTTTATCTTTGTAGTAGAACGTAGTGTTGTTCCGCCTCAGGTGAAAATGGAAAAATGGACATAAAAAATAAGACACTATCCTAGCCCGCAGCTGAAGCTGTGAGCAGACTATTCCTGACGGGGGATGATGTACTTTTATGGGCGGCAATTCTC